>Ga0222703_1000075_pt1 | contig 24583 bp, 32 predicted proteins | sample AntAcemetage1506_FD_179827 | JGI IMG/M metagenome (GOLD analysis project Ga0222703, IMG submission 179827) | Saline water microbial communities from Ace Lake, Antarctica - #1506 | ecosystem: Environmental > Aquatic > Non-marine Saline and Alkaline > Saline | place: Antarctica: Ace Lake...
GCCAAAAACAATTTTTATTGGAGGGGATCATTCAATTAGTTATTCTATCACGCGTGCTTTTTTAGATTCATGTCAGAATTCTGGGAAAGAATCTTGCCTTATTGTTTTTGATGCACATGCTGATTGCATGAAACCAATGAAAGAACCAACTCATGAAGAATGGTTAAGAAAGATTATTGAAGATGGTTTTCCTGTTCAAAACATTTTATTAGTTGGTGTTAGAAATTTATGGAAAGATGAAATAACTTTTTTGAAGGAGAAGAACATTAAAATTATTAGCATGAATCAACTTACAGAGAATTTACCAGAGATATGTGATACTATTATGGAATTTTCAGGTGGAAAGAATTTATATGTTTCTGTTGATATTGATGTTATTGATCCTGCTTTTGCACCTGGAACAGGTTATAGAGAGCCAGGAGGTTTGAGTAGCAGGGATTTTATTTATTTAATTCAAAGAATAAATAAGATTAAGAATCTTAGAGCAATTGATATTGTGGAAATAAACCCAGAAAAAGATAAAGATAATCTAACAGTTAAGTTGGGCGCTAAAATACTTGGAGAATTGATATAAGCCACCACGTCCCCGGCCACCACCCCAGTAATTAATAAGGAGAATTAGATTTAATTGTAAGTCATCTTGGTTAAATTTATTATAACTTCTGCTTTTTTACCAATTATTTCTTTTAGTTCTTGTTCTGGAGCGTTAATTATGTTTTGAATTGTTTTGAATTTAGTCAAGAGTTTTTGAGCTGTTTTAGGTCCAATTCCTGGAAAACTTTCGATGATGAATTGTAATTGCTCTTTTTTATTTAAAATCCGCTTTTTTGCTTTTAGTGCCATCTCTTTTGTTTGTTTTTTTGAAAGAATTGAAATAAATTTTGCAGTGTCTTCATAGTTTTTTGTGAAAATAATAGGGATGTTATGTTTGAGTAAGATTGACAACAGAAAACCTCGAATAGCATTGCCATTTACTCCTCCTTCCTCGTCGCTGTAAAGTTCTTGCTCCTCAATTCCTTCAATAAGGAGAAGGCGGTTTTTGTATTGTTGTAATTCTTGAATTTGATTAAAGAGTCTTTTATTTATCATTGAGGAGATAAAATCATTAATTGTTTTTCTTTCAATTGCAACATCTTTTACAATATAATCTGCAACTTTTAATTCTCTAAATTCAATTTCTATTCCAAGATTTATTAATTCAGAAATTACTAAAGAATTTTTTTCCCTGTAATCCACAATTATTTTTGGTTTGGGTTTTTGTGTGTGTGATTTGCCACCACGTTCCCGACCACCACCCCGAGGAGATTTTGAAAAGATGTCAAATATTTGTTTCATATTCTATTGTAGAAATAAGAACTTTTATAAATTTGTTTGTGGTTGGGAGATTATGCGAAAAAGTGTTTGGATTATATTAATAATTTTGGTTTTAATTGTTGGAGGATATTTTATATTTTTTTATACTGGTGCAGGAGGGATAACTCTGTCTGAAAGTTCTTTAATTTCTCGATGTGAAGAAAAAACTTCCTATGATAGACAAAATTGTTTTATTGAAATCGCAGAGTTAAAAAGAGATATTTCTTACTGCGATACTTTTGATTCTAAAATAGAAGAACCTAATGCCTTTCATCAAAATTGTGTTCATAGTCTTTCCATGGTTTTTCATGATTCTTCTTTATGTTCTTTAGATGAAAGAGGCAAAGAAAATTGTTTAAATTCTTTTGAAAAATGGGAAACTTCTATTGAAAATTCTGTAAATCCTTCTACTTGCAGGGAATCTTACGAAGGAAATTCAAAAATAGTGGCTGGTTGTATTTCAACTTTAGCAATTTTTAAGGAAAATCCTTCTTGGTGTGAGGAAATAGAGAAATCTATTCTTAGTTTAGATGTTGATGAAAGTATAGCAATGTATGAAAAAGATAGATGTTTTTACCATCTGGCTGGAAATCTTAATGATAAAAGTTTATGTGAAGAAATTTCTCCTGGTTTATTTAGAAATACTTGTTTGAAAGATTATAACTTTTCCTGAAAGTCAGATTTATTTTCATTTATTAAATCTTCTTTAATTTTGTTTATTGCTGTTTTCATTCTTTTTTCTTTGTTTCTTGAAACATAATAAAATGCTTCATCTCTTGTTTTTTTAGTTATAAGTAAAATTAATTTACCTTTCATTAATCTTGCTGTTCTTCCTGCTCTTTGAATTGTACGTATAGCAGATGGAACAGATTCATAAAATATTACTGCATTAACTTCTGGAATATCTAAACCTTCTTCTGCAATACAAGTAGCACATAGAACATTTATTTCCCCTGCTGAAAATTCATTTATTATTTTTCTTTGTTCTTTTTGACTTAAACCAGAACCATTTTTTTTTGCTTGACCCACAAAAACTTTTGCGTTTACTTTTTCTATTTCATTTAATCTTTTTGAGATTGTCGTTGCTGTTTCTCTAAACTGTGTAAAAATAATCATTTTTGCTTTATGATTTTCAGAAATTTCTCTTTTAACTATCTGCAAAATTTCTTTAACTTTAGGGTGTTCAAAACCTTTTGCTAAAAGTTCATTTGATTGTGTGTGTGCAAAATCAAATTCTGGTTTTACAACTAATTTTACAACTCCTTTGCTTTGTTTTTTTGCAGCTTGATTAAGTAATTCTTTTAAATATTTATTAAATCCAGATAGGGTTTGCGTTTCTAATAATTCTAGAGCATGTTGTAATTTTATTGCTTGAGCACATGCACTTACTCCAAGCATATTATTAAAATTTTTATTTCCTCTTGCAATTCCAGCCATTAGTTTTTTTTGAAGTTCAATTAATTTTGTTTTGGAAGGAAAAGTCCATAAAACTTTTCTTTTTTTTAATTCTTTAACATATTGGGCAAATAACTTTAATAAAACCTGTTTTATTTCTTCTAATTCAGGAGGGAAGTTAATCATTATTTTTTCAAATTCTAATTCTTGAAGATATTCCTTTACATCTTCACTATCCCTTGTTCTTAATTCAACTTCTTGAATAGATAAATTCTTACAAATTTCTTTTATTTTAGTAGATTCACTTCCAGGAGAAGCTGTTAAACCAAGAATTCTCGGATTTTTTGATTGTTCTTTATACTTTTGAGCTACATAATTATAATCATAGTTTTTTATACATCTGTGTGCTTCATCTTCTACTAATAAACAAACTTCTTCTAAATTATAAAGATAATTTTTTAAGTCATTTGCAACACATTGGGGGGTTGAGAAGATTACATCTGCTGTTTGCCATATTTTTTTTCTTTTATCTGCTTTAACCAAGCCTGTAAAAAGTTGTAAGTCTCCAAACAATTCTGGTAGATGTTTTTTAAAAAATTCAAGGTGTTGTTCTGCAAGAGGTTTTGTTGGAGCAAGAAACACTACCTTTTCACCAGGGAACTTTTGCATTCTCTCAATAGTTAACATTAAAGCAATTAATGTTTTTCCTAATCCTGTTGGAAGCACAACTAAACAATTCTTTTTCACACATGTTTCAAATATCTTTTGTTGATATTTTCTTGGAGTAATTCCTTCTAAAAATTTCATTTGTTAGAATTTATTTCTTTTTTAATGAATAAGCAGCAAGGACAATTGCACACCCTATAAGAACAAGGCCTATTAATGAGAGTGGACTAAAAGAATCTGATTTTTCTAAAATAAATCCTCCTGTGATACTTGTGCTTAAAAATAGAAAGCCCCCTATTAATGCAGTAATCGCAAAAATAGTTGCTGCTTTTTTAGTTTTGAGTATGTTTTCTGTTTTCATTTTATACTAAAAATAAGGCATATCCTAATCCTATGAGAGTTATTACTGCCAAGAACACCCATAAGACAAGATTTCCAAAAAAGATTTTATTTCCATCTAAATTTGAGATAGGAATCATATTAAAAAAAGCATAATAAATGTTTAATTTAGCAAATAAAGGATATCCAATTAAATAACCAATTATTGCTAGAACAAGGTTTGCTCCTATTCCTGCAGCTGCAATATATCCTATGTGGTCTTCTGTCATTTCTGAGAATTTATACAACCCGTGTCTTTTTGCAGTTCTGTATGTTTTTGCTTTAACATCAAAAACTAATGAAGCCATCCAAACAAAACTATTGATTGGAAATAAAATTAATTTAGATAGTATTGGAAGAAAAGCCCCTAATGGAAAAGGTTTTTTAAATCTATGATGGGTTTTAATACCATATCTTTTTATTTCCCACAAACTAGTTTCAATTTTAGAATCAAGATGAAAACTAGTTATTTTTTTAGCAATTATATTAGCTAAAATTAATACAAAGACTGCTAAAAGAGTGCAAAGAAAACTTGAGATGCTTGAAATTAAATTTATTGAAAAAGCAAGAATGATTGTAGCGACTAATATTGCAATAATCTCTTTTTTAGTTAGCATATCAATTTAAAACCTATATTTTTTATAAACTTTGTTATATTGCAGGGGGACCCCTCAACTGTTTGTTGTCAACCAAGTAGGTCTTAGGGATGACACGCGGAATAAGATTGCAAAACCCCAAGAGGAAGAAAAGGCTTCGTGAAATACAGTTAAAGAAAATATATTTCTATATATGGAAAACTATTTAAATGAAATTGATATGATTTGATTATGAGAGTAAAGAAAATAACAGAAGTGCTTGGGTCAAAAGTATATACTGATTCTGGAGAGTATTTTGGTGAAATTGAAGAAGCTAATTTACACGAAAATAAAATTGATGGTTGGAGGATAAAAGTTGGAGGGGGTGTAATATCTCTTATTGGTGGAGCAAAAGGAGTTATAATTCCGCACCAATTTGTAAAAGCAATTAGTGATGTTTTTATAATCAATAAGGCAGCATTGCCTAATCCAGATTCAGGGCTTGAAGAAGTTCCTGAGGACTTAGTATAAAAAGATGGTGGCAGAAACAATATTACAAAGTGAAATTTTAACAAAATTTGTATATCCTTTTTTATTAATCTTTTTTATAGTCTTTGCTGTACTTGAAAAGACAAAAGTTTTAGGAGATGACAAAAAGCAATTAAATGCACTTTTAGCATTTGTTATTGGTTTAATTTTTGTAGGCGCTGTTTTTCCTAAACTTATTGTTGCAAACATGATTTTATTTTTAACAGTGGCTTTAGTTATTGTTTTTGTAGTTTTATTATTATGGGGATTTGTTTATTCAGGTGAAAAAGGTTTTGAAATAAGCAAAGAATTAAGAACTTTTTTATTTATAGTTTTAGGAATTGCAGTTGTAGTGGCTGTGTTCTGGGCAGTAGGGGTTGGAGGAGGATTTTTTAATTTTTTATTTAGTAGCAGTTGGAGTAATGTATTTTGGACAAATTTCTTGTTTATTGTTGTTATTGCGGCTGCATTAGCTTTAGTTATAAAAGGAACTAAATAATGAATTTTTCGAAACATATTTAAATCTGTTTTCATAATTTTTAATATGGTTGGAGGATTAATGTTCTTGGCTTCATATAGTTATTTTGAAGGCGGGGCAATAGGAAATGTTCTTAATATGTGGGAACAAGCTGGAATTTTTAGCTATGCTATTCCTTTTCTTTTAATATTTGCATTAATATTTGGGATTTTATCACGAATGAATATTTTTAAGAAAGCAGATGGTAAACCAAATACTACTATTAGCGCAGTAATTGCATTGGCTGTTGCATTAATGGCTCTTCAATTCCCTTTTGTTTCAATGTTTTTTGCTGAATTATTTCCTGCATTAGGAATTGGGTTGGCAATTATTTTAGTTGTATTGATAGTTTCAGGATTGTTTATTGACCCAGATAATAAAGGATGGATGGTTGGATTAATGGTGGTATCTGTTGCAGTTGTTATTGGAGTTTTATTAAGTGCTTCACGGAGTATGGGGTTTGTCTTTGGAACATGGTGGAGATATAATTGGGTTACTTTAGTGAGCATAGGGGTATTTATTGCTTTAATAATAGCAATTGTTGCAGCTTCAAATCCAATGAAAGATAAACCAGCAGTAAATAGTATATTAGCTCAAGCATTAAGAGGGGGAAAGTAATTATTTCTTTTTTCTAGAAACAGTTTTCTTTTTAACAATTGGTTTTTTAATTTCAGGTTTTTTATGAGTTATATGAGGATGTTTAGAAACTAAAGCAGGCAAAGTTTTACTAAAAGAATCCTGCATCATAGACATTTCTTTTTTTATACTGTCTAAACCTCTTCCATATGAACCAACTTTTTCTAAAATAGCTATTTGTAATTTGTCGATAGTATTTTCAATTCTTTTAAGTCTGCTTGTAGCATTATCTAGTTTTGTTTCTGCTAATGTTTTAAACTCATTTAAATCTTCAAGTTGTTTTTGTATTTTTCGCATTTTTTCAGCAAATACTTGTTCTGCTATTTCAATCATAGTATCTGTTCCTCCTCCATAGCTTCCATAATCTTGTTCATAGCTTTCTTGAGGATAATATTCTTCACTATATCCTGTTTGCCCTCCATAGTTTGCGTCTGAATATCCTTCTTGATAATTTTGATTATATCCTTCTTGCCCCTCATAATTTTGATTTGCAGGTTCTTGATATTCTTGAGTTGCAGGTTCTTGATATTCTTGAGTTGCAGGTTCTTGATATTCTTGAGTTGCAGGTTCTTGATTATGAGTTTGAGGAGGACTTTGATTTGCAGGTTCTTGATATTCTTGAGTGGGGGGTTGATTTCTTGGATAATTTGGTTTTGTTTGAGGTATATAGAATTCATCATTTGGAACACTTTCTCTTGCTTCTTGTGTTCTAGCAGAATTTCCTATTGGTTGGGTTCTGCCTTCAACTATAGAAGGTTCCATTCCTTCTCCTGGAACTGGTTTAGATACTGCATCTTTTATTTTTGATTGGTCCATTGCATCATTTATGGCTTTTGGAGAAACTCCTTGCTCTTGAAGTTTATTTATAATCTCATTTTCAGGAACCCCTTGATTTTTCATTTGCGTTACTTGGTCTAAAGCTCCCATATTAAATTATAGTTTTACCTCTTTTTTAATTTTTCTAAAGGTTGAAACATTCTTGCTTGTTTGATTAAAATGTCTAAATCCTCTTTTCTTGCAAATTTTGAAAATTCAGCAGAAGCTGTTTCCAAAAATGAATGCAATCTTTCAAGCTTTTGTTTTATAATCTCTATTTCTTTTTTTATTTCTAATGAATCTTCTGTGCTTTTTTCTCTCATTTCTATTAAATTTTGACCAATTAATAAAACTCTATCTTTTAGAATTCTTTGCTTTTCTTCAACATCTCTTACTTTTGTATGAATTCCTGTAAATTCTTGGCCCAAATAATCAGGCTGTTCGTCAACCATGAAATCCTATGGAGAAGTAAGTTTAAATTTGTTGTGTTTTGATACTACACAAAATGTTTTAAACTCTTTCTCCTTTTTTTTAATATGCAACTTAGAGATGGAAATAAAATTTCCAAAATTCCATTTTAAATAAACTACACAATAAAAATGCAACTTAAAGATGGAAATAAAATTTCCAAAATTCCATTTTAAATAAACACATAATAAAAATGCAACTTAAAGAGGGAAATAAGTTATATTCTTATGAAATCCAAAGAAAAGGAGGAGAAGATATAATTTATATTAATTATTTAGGAGCTCCTTATGTTCCTAGTTTATCTGATTATCCAGAGGTTATGGAAAAAACAGTAGACACTTTAATAGGAAATCCAAATGTTTCAAGAATTGTTTTTGTGCAACAAAAGAATTATAATTATGATTTTAATGAAACTTCTTATTTGCTGGAATTAGCTCAACTTTATGTTTACCTTGTAAAACAAGAAAAAATTCTTTCCCAAGAAAAATTAGTTACCAATCATGAGAATTTCTTTTCTCAAAGATATAATGAGGTTTTTTCGGTTTTACTTTTTTTAAAGAGAGACCCTCTTGCTGCGCATGCTGAATTAAAAAAGATAATTATTGAATCTAAGATTCTTTTAGACAAGCTAGGTTTAGAATATAAAACAGATCAATTAAATTATATTAATTTATTAGAAAAGGTTCTTAGGCTTTTTGAAGAAACTAAATTACTCAAAGCAGCAGAACAATATTTAGAAGATTATCAAAAAGGTGACAGAGAAATTTATCACAAACTTTTCAAGCCAGATGTTATTCCTAATTTTACTTTTACGCGTCTTATTTCTAATCTTCCAGAGGATGCAGAAATAATCGACCAATATAAAATTTCACAAGAAGATTATGATGAATCTTATGTAACGATTTTAAAAAGAAAAGATGATCCAAAATTAATTTATCATATAGTTCCTCCTGAACATTCTTTAAAAGAAGATTATAACATGCTTTTAAATCTAGCTAGAGGAGTTTTAATAGAACATCAGCCAAGGGCAGAGGAATTTACAGATACTGAGAGAACTCGTCAGGTTTTTTTTAATATAGCAAAAGATTTGTTAAGAGATTTAGCCCAAAATAAAAATATTAATTTAGATTATGCAGATTTGAATAAGTTGGCTACTATTCTTGTTAGGCACACTATTGGTTTTGGACTTATTGAAGTTTTACTTCAAGATAGGAATTTACAAGATATTTCTTTAAATGCTCCTATTCCAATGACTCAGATTTTTGTAAGGCATCAAGATTATGATGAATGTTCAACAAATATTTTACCTAGTCAAGAAGATGCTGATTCTTGGGCTGCAAAGTTTAGGATGTTGTCTGGAAGACCTTTGGATGAAGCAAACCCTATTTTAGATACTCAATTAGAGATTGGGAGAATTAGAGCAAGAATAGCAATTATTCAACAGCCTCTTTCACCTAAAGGATTAGCTTATTCAATTAGAAGACACAGGGAAAGCCCATGGACTCTTCCTTTATTTATTAAATATAAAATGATTAATGGTTTTGCAGCTGGTTTGCTTAGTTTTTTAGTTGATGGTTCTCGAACACTTTTGGTTGCAGGAACAAGAAGTTCTGGTAAAACATCTTTGCTTGGAAGTTTAATGTTAGAGATTATTCCTAAGTTTAGAATTATTGCTATTGAAGATTCTTTAGAACTTCCTATTGATTCTTTAAGAAAATTAAATTATGATATTTTAAGGATGAAAGTAAGGTCGGCTTTATTAAAAACAACAACAGAGGTTTCTGCTGAAGATGGTATTAGAACAAGTTTGAGATTAGGAGATAGTTGTTTAATAATTGGAGAAGTTAGAAGTGTTGAGGCAAAAGCTCTTTATGAAGCAATGAGGGTTGGGGCATTGGCAAATGTGGTTGCAGGCACAATTCATGGAGCATCCCCATATGGTGTTTTTGATAGGGTTGTAAATGATTTAGAAGTTCCTGCTACAAGTTTTAAGGCGACAGATATAATTATTATTTGTAATCCAATAAAATCTCCTGACGGACTTCATTCATGGAGAAGGGTTTTACAAATTACAGAGGTAAGAAAACACTGGAAAGAGGATCCTTTAAGAGAAAAAGGATTTGTAGATTTAATGAAATACAATGTTGAAACAGATGAGCTAGAACCTACAGATGATTTGAAAAATGGAGATAGTGAAATAATTAAAGATATTGCTGCGAATGTAAAGGGTTGGGCTGGAAATTGGGATGCTGTTTATGATAATATTTTATTGAGGGCAAAAATAAAAAAAGAATTAGTTGAAGTTGCAGAAAAAACAAATGACCCAGATATTCTTGAAGCAGAATTTAATACACTTGCTAATCATATGTTTCATAAAATTTCAGATGAAGTTCGACAAGAATCTGGTTTGCCTTTGTCTGAGAAAGTTTTCCCTGAATGGCAGAAGTGGTTAAGTAGTGAAATCAAGAAACGGAAAAGATAACCAACTCTTTATGACTCCAAATGAGGATACATTTGTCGTATGGCAGAAGTGGTTGAATGAAGAAGTTCTAAAAGGAATGTTTAGGAATATTTATTAATCGTAACATTTATAAAACACTTGTTCTAATATTATTACATCTGGACTAAAAAAGTTACACTATGAAAGACAATAAAAAGAAGATTTTGGAATTGTTTTTTGATTGCCCTTTAGAACAATTTCATCTTCGTCAAATAAGCAGAAAAACAGGAATAGCAGTTACTTCTGTTAGAAAATATCTTAGTGAGTTGATTAAAGAAAAATTAATAATTAAAATAAATAAAGGTATTTATCCTTGTTTTATTGCAGATAGAGATAATGATAATGGAATTTTTAAATTTTATAAAAAACTTAATCTTTTGGAGAGATTAAAGACTTCAGAGTTGTTGGATTATATAGAGGAAAAATGTGTGCCTACATGTATGGTTTTATTTGGCTCTGCTTCAAGGGGAGAAGATATTGAGGGTAGTGATATAGATTTGTTTATTCAATCTCCTGAACATGAATTAGATTTATCAAAATTTGAAAAAGAACTCAGAAGAGAAATTAATCTTTTTTTCAAAATAGATTTTTCAAAATTAAGTAAAGAGTTAAAGAACAATCTTTTAAATGGAGTAATGCTTGGAGGTTATATAGAGGTGTTTAAATGAGTTTTATTAAAGTTACAAAAGATGTAGAAAAAGTTAAAAGCATTTTAGATATGGTTGAACTTATAGAGAGGAGAATAAGAAAAGAAGATAGAAACAAATTTCTGCCTTTGATTTTATCAGATTATTATGAAGTTATTAAAGAATTAACCACTGCAATCTTACTTTGTGAGGGGTTTAAAACACTTAGTCATATAGACTTAGTTGAATATCTTAAGAAGAATTACAAAGAATTTAATGAAAAGGACATTTTAATTATGAATCGTTTAAGAATTTTAAGGAACAAAATTTCTTATGAGGGGTTTAAAATACCTTTAAATTATTTATTAGATAATGAAACTGCTTTTTTGCAAATAATTAAAAAACTAAAATCATTAATTAAAGATAAATTATAAATATAAAAAAGAGATTGAAAGATGCCTAGAAAACCTACTGTTGATGAAATTCTTAGAAAGCATACTGCAAGGATAGAAACTCAGATAAAAACTCAAAAATCAGACAGGACAAATTATAGCAGGGAGTATACTAAGTTTAAAGATGAGATGGCCCCTGATTTAAATAAATATGAAAAATGGTGTCAAAGTCTTGGGAGTTTTGTTAAATTAAAAGTTTCTGAAAAAGATGAAGAAAAAGTTAAAAAACATCTTGAAGTTGCACATTTAGATGTTTTGCCTTGGCAAGCATTGACTTTATCTGTTATGTCTTTTGTGACTGTTTTTTTAATTGGTTTAATTATTTCAGTTTCAGTAGCTTTGATTAAAGGAAGCATTGTAGCGTTCCCACTTTTACTTTTCTTTTTAATGGTTCTTGTTTCTATCTTTTTATTTTATTTTGTAAATAAATATCCAGAAAGATTGGCAAAGAAGTGGAGGTTAAAAGCCTCATCTCAAATGGTTCCTGCAATTTTGTATATTGTAGTTTATATGAGGCATACTCCAAATTTAGAAAAAGCAATTGCATTTGCTTCTGAACATTTACAACCTCCTTTATCACTTGATTTTAAAAAAGTGTTTTATAATGTAGAAGTTGGGAAGTTTTCAACTATTAAAGAAAGTTTGGATAATTATTTAGAAACATGGAAAGATTATTCTATTGAGTTTATAGAAGCTTTTCATTTGATTGAAGGGAGTTTGTTTGAACCAGATAATAGTAGAAGAATTGCTGTATTGGAAAAATCCTTGCAAGTTGTTCTTGACGGTGTTTATGATAAGATGCTGAAGTTTACTCATAATGTTCGTAGCCCTTTGACAAATGTATATATGCTTGGAGTTGTGCTTCCTACACTTGCGCTGGCTTTATTACCTCTTGCATCTGCAATGATGGGTGGTGCTTTGACTGTTGTGCATATTTTTGTTTTGTTTAATCTTGTTGTTCCGTTTATGGTATTTTATTTAACAGACAAAGTTTTAATGTTAAGGCCAGGAGGATATGGGGAGACGACCCTTTTAGAAAGAAATCCTCTTTATCCTAAATATAAGAGTAAAGAACCATACTGGAGAGCATTTTTTATTTGTTTACCATTTTTAATAATTGGTCTTTTACCTTTAATATTTCAAACACCTCTTCCAGGAATGTTAGGTCTTCAACAAGATTATAGTTTTACAGAATTAGGTCTGAGTTTTTTAGGAGATGGGATGTTATTTGATTTTACAGAGAGTGGTACAGGTCCTTTTGGAGTTGGGGCCTTATTTTTGAGTTTATTTATTCCATTGGGATTGGCCTTGTTTTTTTCAATAGCACATAAAGCTAGAACAGAAGAGTTAATTGAAGAAAGAAAAAAAACAAAACAACTTGAAGCTGAATTTAATAATTCTTTATTTCAATTAGGAAATAGAATAGGTAATGGAGTTCCACCTGAACTTGCTTTTGGAAAAATTGCAGAATCTTCAAGAGGATTAATGACTGCTGATTTTTTCCAAAGGGTTAATTATAATCTTCGACAAATGGGTATGGGTCTTGAAAAAGCTATTTTTGATCCAAGAAGAGGAGCATTAATTTATTATCCTTCTGATTTAATTGCAACAAGTATGAGGGTTTTAATTGAATCAGCTAAAAAAGGTTTGAAAATTGCAGCAATGAGTTTAATGAATATTTCTCAATATGTTAAAAATATACAAAAGATTACTATTAGACTTAAAGACATGCTTGCTGAAATTGCTTCTGATATGAAAAGTAACATGACTTTTTTAGCTCCTTTGCTTTCTGGAATTGTTGTTGGTTTAGCAACAATGATTGCCGCAATATTGACTAAATTAGATCTTGCATCCATATCTGGAGAAGCAGGAGGATTAGGAGGAAGTTTGGGGGGGATTTCAGATATTTTTAGTAAAGCAACTATGATTCCTCCATATTATTTGCAAATAATTATTGGTATTTATTTAATTCAGATAATTTTTATTTTAACTTCAAGTTTAGTAACAATTGATTCTGGAGAAGATAAATTAGAGAAAACACATAAAACAGGAAAGAATTTGAAAAAAGGAATTATGCTTTATTTTATAACAGCATTAATCACAACCTTGGTTTTATTTGTATTAACAACAATTGTGCTGAGGGGAATTTAGGTTAGTAGTTAGATTTATAATTGGAAATACAAAGATTTAAATATAACTTAATATTATATTTTATATAACTTATAATGACACTTAAAACTGTTTCAAGAATAAGAGCAATTGGGGGTTCTTTAGTTGTAACTATTCCTAAAGAAATTGTTAAAAATGAGTTTTTGAATGAAGGAGAATTAATTGAATTAGAAATAAGAAAACCTAAATTAGAAGGTTTTGGAGCTATTAAAGGAATTAGTCCTTTTACCAGAAAAGACAGGGCAGAAGACAGGAATTTATGAGGTTCTTGCTTGACTCTTCTGCTTGGATTGAATACATTATAGGAAGTTCTAAAGGAGAAGAAGTTTTTGAAATACTTAAACAAAACCAAGATGAAATTTATTCATTGAGTTTAATTTTTGCAGAAGTTGTGAGCAAATTTAAAAGAGAAAAAGAGGATTTTAATCTTGCTTTTAGGATTATTTCTTCGAATTCAAAAGTTTTAGAAGTAAGTCCTGAAATTGCCAAAGAAGCAGGTTTGTTGCACGCAGAGATGAAGAAAAAGAAAAGAGATTTTGGTTTAATTGATGCAATTATTTGGGTTGTTGCTAAAAAATTGAATGCAAAATTAGTAACTTGTGATTTTCATTTTAGAGCTTTTAAGAATGTAGTTTTATTGAAATGATTTAGGAAAGTTTATTAATTAGTTTTCTTTTTTGTATCTATGAAAAAAGAGATGAAAAAGAGAGGCATAATCACAGAATATCTTCCATGGTTAATAATAGGCTTGGCTGTTTTAGCAATACTTGTAATAACAATTTTTTTATTAAAAGAAAAAGGAATATCTTTAATAGATTCAATTAAAAATTTGTTTAAGGGGCGGTAAATGGCTGAACTAACTATAAATCAATTAATTAAATTAATAATGGGAATTTTAGTAATTGTTGCAGTTGTTTGGGGGGTTTATTATGTTTTTCAAAATCATGTTGCAGATTTTATTAAGAATATAGGTCCTAGTGCAAATACTACAATTAATCTGTTTTTAGCTTTAATATGAAATCAAAAAAAGCCATGTTATTGACTGAAGAAGTTTTAAAGATGGTAGTAGCAGTAATTGGGTTGCTTCTTTTATCTTATTTTTTAGTTTCTTTTTTCTATTCAGATACAAAAGCAAAGAAACAAAGAGAAGCAACAGCAGCTATTGGGAATATTGCAGATGTTCTTTCAAAATTAGGGGTAGAAGGAGGAGAAGTAAAGACCTTACAACCTCAAAGATGGATTTTATTTAGTTTTACTGGAGAGGAGAAAAAACCAAATCAATGTTCAGGACAAAATTGCGTATGCATATGTAGTAAGGTTGTTGGAGATATATTTGATAGGCAAATAAAAAAATGTACAAAAGATGGAGCATGTTTAACAATTTCCAATTTACAAGAATTTGCAGATATTAAAATAGAACCTTATAAAAAAGAAACAGTAGATATAAATATTCAAGAAATAGGGGGAAAAATCCAAATAACTAAAATATGAAATTTGATACTTTAATAAAATATATAATGTGGATTGCCTTTTTTATTTTAGTTTTAACAGGTTTATATTTATCACTAAAGAAAATAGGGATATTAGGATGATGAAAAACAAAAGAGGAGAATTAACAACACAGCAAATAGTTATTTTAATTGTTTTAATTATGAGTTTTGTTGTAATTTTATATTTCTTGTTTAGATTAAATCTTGGTGAATCAAGTGAAAAAGAAATATGCCATAATTCTGTTGTTATGAAAGGAAATCCTGTGTTATCAAAAGGAGATGTTCCTTTGAATTGTAAAAGAACATATATTTGTTTGAGTAAAGACGGCAGTTGTGAAGCAATGACAAACCCAAATATAAAGAAAGTAGAAACTTTGCCAGAAATTTACAAGGTTTTAGCAGATGAAATGGCTGATTGTTGGTGGATGTTTGGTGAGGGAAAAGTAAAATATGTAAAAGATAAGCTTTTACAAAATAATTATTGTAGTATTTGCACTCAATTAGCTTTTGATGATAGTATTAATGATAGTGTTGAAGGAATTGAAGAAGGCAAAATAAATCAAGATGATTTTTATAGCTATTTAGCAGAAACTCCTATATCTGAAGGTGGTGAAACCTATACAGAGTATTTTTTTGGAACTAATGATATTCCTGAAATTAAAGCAGGTATTGGGGGGAATGAAGATAATATAGAAGGAGCAACAACTTTTGGAACAATTTCAATAGATAAACAATATTTTGTTACAACAGGAATTGTAAGTGAAGTTGGAAAAACTTGGAAAATTCTTGGCGCTGGATTAGGTGTATTAGCAATTATATCTCCTCTTGGTTGGGTTGCAGGAGCAATTGTTATTACTTCTGGTGCTGCAGCAGCAACTGTAGGTGAAGATGTTGCGGAGTTTTTTAAGCCAAGAATAGTGGCTATACTTGTTGAAGGAGATGGAGTAGAGAATTATTTTATGGCTCCTACAATAGTAGAGACTAGACAAGAAACATTTGAATTATTGGATTGCAAAGATATTATGAGCACTGCATAATTAGTTAATTTTATTAATTCTCTTTTATAAGTTATATTATGTTTAAAGAAAGAGGTAAGAAAGGAGCTGTTCTTATGGAGAATGTTGTTTTTATTATTTTAAATGTTTTATTCTTAACTATTTTAATTTTGTTCTTAGCAAGACAGGGCCAAGGAGCAATTGTTTTAGAACAATCATATGCAAAACAAATAGCACTTTTAATTGATTCTGCAAAACCAGGAATGACAATAATTTTAGACATGGGTAAAGCAAAAGATTTAGCAGAAAAAAATAATTTAGAATTTAAAGATATAGTTAAAAAAACAGACAATGTGATAACCATTAGATTAAGTGAAAAAGGAGGATATTCATATTCATATTTTAATGATGTTGATGTAAGTCTTTATCCAGATACTTCTAATCCTGAAAAGGTGAATTCATACGTAATTAAAATAAATGAGTATAACTAATATAAAAATGAAAATGAATAAAAAAGGTGGAGCAAAAATAATTTCAATGTATTGGTTTGTTATATTAATAATTATTGCTGGAGGTATTTTTGCAATGGTTTATTCTTTTTATCATCATCCATATGATGTAAGAGAGCTTGAAGGAGAAATAATGATAAATCATATAGCAGATTGTTTATCTACTCAAGGAAATTTAACTTCTGCATTGTTTGATGAAGAGGGGTTTAGCCAGAATTTTTCAGAAAACTTTCTTGAAAATTGTCATTTGAATTTTGAGGTGGAAGAAGTATTGCAAAAGAATTTTGATGTTGAAGAGGAAATATGGGGGGGAGAACCTCAATATTATTTACAAATTAATTTTTACAAATCTGAAAATTTAGAAAATTCTTTATTTGAGATTTCTAAGGGAAATTTAAATTTAGTTGCTGATTGGAATATACAGGAAGAAAAAGAATATAAAAGAACAGCAAAAGGTGTTGAAGATGATTTTTTTTCTTTTAACAGAGAGGACATGTATTTAATTAAGATTTTAACAATAGTAAAAAAAACAGAAAAAAATGTTAAATAAAAGACAAAAAAATCAAAGATTTATTAGCTACACTTTTTTAGAAAAAAATCGTAAAGCACAGGTATCTGATATAATGACTTGGGTAGTTGCAACTATAATTATCCTTAGTATTTTGCTTTTATTTGTTTATGCTTCTTCTCTTTTAGCTCAAAAAACAAAAATAATTAAAGCAAAAGATTTGAAGATTGATTTTGAAAAAGAAGTTGATTTGCTTGAAACAAAAAATCTAATTGCATCTGATTTAGCTTCAGAAAATGAAGGGCAGATAATTAGAAATTGGGAGGAAGACAAAGAAAATGAATAAAAGAGGAAATTTACCAATAATTATTTTGGTTTTAGGTGTATTAGCTGTTTGTAGTTTAGCTTTACTTAGTTTTTATTCTTCAAATTTAAAGGTTTCAAATAATTTTGCAGGAGTAAAGTTAATAGAAAAATTAAATTCTCAAATTGAGACAAATTTATATGAAGGAACATCTGTAGCAGGATTAGATGAATATAAAAAAGTAAGAAATTATAACTTTAAAGATGATTTTTTAAAAAAGAAAATAATTTTTTCTGTTACTTATAATCCTTAATAAAAACAAAACTTTATAAATAAAATAAACTTAAATTAAATATGCAAAACAAAAGGGGTCAAGGGATGAGCACAAATACAATTATCCTACTTATTCTTGGAATAGTTGTTTTAGTAGTGTTAATTTTGGGATTTACAACAGGTTGGGATAAACTTGCTCCATGGCTTTCTGGAAATAATGTAGATACTATTGTAACTGCATGTGAGGCTGCTTGTACTATGGGAAGTCAATATGATTTTTGCACCTTTGAAAGAAGTTTAAAAGCAAGTGATTTACCAGGAGATGTTAAAAAGGTTAAAAATACCTGCAACTTTTTTGCAACAGAAGAAGGATATGAAGTATATGGAATTCAAGAGTGTGCTGGAATAGTTTGCCCTGAAGTAATTTAAGATGGCTTCTGATTATGTTAATTCTGAAAAAAGAAATAAAGGAAAAGATAAGAAAAGAAATAAGAAAAAACACCCTTATAAAAAAGGGGGGAAATATAGAGGTATTAAGTTAGAGAAGAAGTAAAATAGTTTATAAATTCAATTTACTAATTTCTTATATGTTTAAGGTGATATTTTTATTTGTATTGGCATTAATCTGGATTGTATTTGCAACTATACAAGATATAAGAAAAAGAGAAGTTGCAAACTGGTTAAGTTTTTCATTAATAGTTTTTGCTTTAGGATTTAGATTTTTTTATTCATTATTTTCTACAGGAGAATTTAGTTTTTTTTATCAAGGATTAATTGGTTTTGGAATTTTCTTAATTTTAGGTAATTTATTATATTATGGAAAGATGTTTGCAGGAGGAGATGCGAAATTAATGATTGCTTTAGGCGCTGTTCTTCCTTTTTCTGTAATTTTTAGGGAGAATTTAGAAATCTTTTTATTGTTCTTTGTTTTGTTCTTGCTGATTGGGGCTGCTTATAGTATTTTGGCGAGTGTTTATTTAAGTTTAAAAAGTTTCAAAAGATTTAAAAGAGAATTTATAAAACAATTTAAGAAAAATAAAAAATTGAGTATACTTGCAATTTTTGTTGCACTTGTTTTGCTTGCTTTTGGGTTTTTAGATAATTTGTTTTTTATTTTAGGAATTCTCATTTTTGTTTTACCTTACCTTTATATGTATGTAAAATCAGTTGATGAGTCTTGCATGGTTAAAAGAGTTAAGGCAAGTAAATTAACAGAAGGAGATTGGCTTTACAAAGATTTGAAAGTTGGAAGAAAAATTATTAAGGCAAAATGGGATGGGTTAAGTAAGGCTGAGATAAAATTAATTCAAAGGAAGCTTAATTTTGTTACAATAAGAAATGGAATTCCTTTTACACCTGTATTTTTAATTAGTTTTGTAGCATTATTTTACTTATGGAAATTAGGATTATGGAATTCTTTTTGGTAAACGAATCTCTTTTTCTTGAATTTTTTGAGGCTTTCTTTTAATAATTTTTTTTATTGTTTTTGTCTCTAACTTTCCTTGGATTTCTTGAAGTTCTGCTTCTTCTGCATGATATTTTTGAGAATTTAAAGATTCATTTTTATAAACAGGAAATACATTTATTATGAATTCTCCAAAAGCATTTGAAGAAGCAATTTTTACTTCTTTTGGTTTTAGTTTTGATTTAATTTTTTTTGAAAGTTTTTTAGCAAGTGAGAAAACAGGTTGAGGTATTTTTTCAACAGAGGTTGCTTCTTGTTTTGGAATTAAGATAATATGTCCTTTTGAAATTGGATTTATTTCTAAGACAGCTAATGCATATTTATCTTCTTCTATTTTGTGAGAAGGGATTTGTCCACTTACAATACTTCTAAAAACATTTTGTTGTTCCCCTGTTATTGGTTGCCCTTCTTTTATTAGTTTATTTTGTTTTAAGAATTCTTCAAGTTGATTTTCATCCATAGCTTCTATTTTTTGTTTAGCAGCTTGTTTTTTATCTTCTGGAAAAGTTGTTTCTATTTGTTGAATAAGTTGCTGTTTTATCTGTGTAACTTGTTCTTTTGGTAACATAAAACTATTAGAAAAAATCCATTAATATATTTAACTATCCAAATGCTCTGCTCCCCCACGACTAATGTTATTAATCTGTTGGGTTAGTCATTAGCCGAAGGCTCGCCTCATATCTATGACTTGAGCAGAATTAATATCTTCTATGTTTCTTAATCCTTCTTCAACAGGTTCTAATTCTTGTTCTTCATCTATATCAAATGATACAATCAAAGCTTTTAATCCAAAAGCTATTGGTTCTTCTTCAAAAGCACAATTTCTTCCTTTACCTTTTTCTACAATTGCCTTTGCTTTTTCTTTTACTTCTTCGAAATTAACTTCTGGAGAAGTAGGCATTAATTTTATTCGTAGTAAAGCTGTTCCCATAATTTATTTTAATGAATAGGCTTTTATAAATATTAACAATTTACCAACACAATACTTATAAATAAAGGTGATTTTTTTGAAAGATGGTTGATGAGAATTATGATAAGATTGTAGGTAAAATCTCTAAATCTTCTGGATTAGAAAAAGAGGAAATAGAAAGAAGAATTGAAGCAAAAAGAGCAAAACTAGCAGGATTAATAAGTAAGGAAGGGGCTGCGCAAGTTATTGCAGCAGAATTAGGAATTTCTTTTGATAATGAGAAGCTTAAGATAAATGAATTACTTTCTGGAATGCGAAAAGTAAATGTTGTTGGCAAAATTATTAATTTATCTCCTGTTCGTAGTTTTACCACAAAAAAAGGAGATGAAGGAAAAGTTGTTAATCTTGTTCTTGCAGATGATACTTCAAATATTAAAGTTGTTTTATGGGACACAAATCATATTGCATTGATAGAGAAAGGAGAAATAAAAGATAAAAGTGTTGTTGAGATTGGTAATGGGGGCATGAGGTCAAATGAAATACATTTAGGCAGTTTTTCAGAATTTAAATTAAGTAATGAAAAATTAGATAATTTGGTAACAGAGAAAATTGTAAAAGAAAAGAATATAGTGGATTTTAAATTAGCAGATAGTGTTAGTGTCAGAGCTTTTATTGTCCAAGCTTTTGACCCAAAGTTTTTTCATGTTTGTCCTGAATGCAGAAAAAAAGCAATTCAAGAAGCAGATGGGTTTTCATGTGCAGAACATGGAAAAATTAATCCTGATAAAAGGGCTTTGATTAATCTTGTTTTAGATGATGGAACAGAATCAATACGTTCTGTTTTATTTCAAGATGCTATAGGGGGTTTAGGGATGGGAGATTTAGAAGATGCAGATAATTTAATTAAGCAAAAACAAAACCTTTTAGGAAAAGAAATGATTTTTTTAGGAGATATTAGGATGAATAGTTTTTTTAATAATCCTGAATTTATTGTTGAGAGTGTTAAAGAAACAAATCCAGATGAATTAATTGCTGTTTTAGAGAAAGAATAAGATGCTTATTCGTACGCATTTATTAATTACTTTATTTTTTGTATTAATTTTATTTTCAAGTGTGGAAAATAAAATTGTTTTTGCTGTAGTGGCTTTAATTGCGACATTTATTCCTGATATTGATACTAAGTTTTCTAAGTTAGGTAGGAAAAAAGTTTTTAGACCTCTTCAATTTTTTATTAGTCACAGAGGATTTCTTCATAGTTTTGTATTTTTAGGATTAATTAGTATTGTTTTTTATTTGTTTTTACCTATTGTAATGCTTGGCTTTGCATTAGGATATGGGTCTCATTTAATTGCAGATTCTTTAACAATTCAGGGAATTAAGCCTTTTTACCCCTTTAAAAGAAGATGGCGTTGGAAAATTAAAACAGGTGGGAAATTAGAAGTAGTTTTATTTGTAGGATTTTTAATTGCTGATTTGCTACTCTTGTTTAGTGTGGTGCTTAATATATCTTTAATCTAAATAATCTTTATAAAGAAGAATGGTTTTGGAGGTTTATGGTTGTTAAAAAGAAAGAAAAAGATGTTTCTGGAGATCCACAATTAACAGATTTGCCTGGAATTGGGCCTGCTGTGGCTGCAAAGTTAGAATCTGCAGGGGTGTTTGATATGATGTCTTTAGCTGTTATGAGTCCTAGTTCATTAGGTGATTCTGCAGGTGTTAGCTCTGCTGTTGCAAGAAAAGCTATTCAAGCAGCTAGGAATATGTTGGATTTGGGTTTTGTAGAAGGAACTGAATTTGCAAAGAGAAGAGCAAATGTATTTAATATTACAACAGGAAGTAAACAATTTAATGAGCTTTTGGGTGGAAAAGGTGTTGAAAGCAAGGCAATAACAGAAGCTTTTGGAGCATATGGTTCTGGAAAATGTGTAAGCAAAGATACTTTAGTTAATTATTTTAATGACTCAAAAATGCATGTGGAAACAATCGAGCAAACATATGATAATTATAAGGGTGGTGAATTTGATTTTGAAGAAGGTAAGGCAATTCCTGTAAAAACAGTTAAGGTATTAGCATATCAAGGTGGAAAATTAAAACTTACAAAGGTTTCTCATTTATATAAGGAAAAAGTTAAGAATATTTTTTTAGTGAAGACTAAAAGAGGGAGAATTCTTAAAGTAACTGGGAAGCATCAGTTACTTGGTTTTAATGAAGGGATTAATTGGAGAAAAACTGCTTTTTTAAAGAAAGGAGATTTAATTGCCTGTCCTAAAGAAATTAATCTTGAGACAGAAAAAATATATGATGAGGATGATGCATATTTTTTGGGTATTTTTGTTGCAGAAGGAACAGCTAATCCTTTTTCAATATGCACGGGTTCTGAGAAAATTAAAGAATGGATTTGCAATTATATTAATAAAAAATTTGATTATTCTCCAACTGTGAAGATTGATAATAGAAGAGAAAATCCAGTTTATACTATTTTATTAAGAAAGAAGACTTGTGCTTTAATGGATGGTTTAGATAAATGCAATTCTGGAAATAAATTTATTCCTGAGGCTGTTTTTCTTTCTAATGAAAAAGTAGTTTTATCATTTTTAGGAGGATATTTTGATGGAGATGCAGAGGTTTCTAAAACAGATATTTCTGTAACAACTAAAAGTAAAAAATTAGCAAGCCAGTTAACTTATCTTTTGTTAAGGTTAGGAATTTCTGCGAGTTTTAGAAAAAAGATTGTGGACAGAAAAGAATTTAGTATTGTCAGAATTTCTGGAGAAGATAGGGAAAAATTAAAAAATATAAAGTTTAAATTAAAGAATTTTGATTGCAATATTAGAAATAGTTTTTATGGTTATCCAATTGAGATAATTTCTCTTATAAAAAAATTATATTCAGAAAGTATTGGGGGAAATAGAGGAAGATTAAAGAAATTAGTAGGCAAATTTGCAGATAACACGCCTCACAAGCATTTAATGAATCTTAATCAAAGAAAGGTTATTAATTCTAAGGCACTGGAACAGATTAAAGACATGTTCTTAAGACAAAAAAATATTTTTGAAGGGTGTGTTTATTCTTTAGAAAATACTGATTTATCTTGGGATTTATTAAAAGAAATTTATCCTAAGCTTCCTTTTTCATTTTCTTCTTTACATGAAAAAGTGGGGATTAAGAAATCTAGTATTAGAAATTATATTTCAAGAAAAATTCCAGAGTTTAGAAAAGAATTATTGAAAAAATGTATTTTAAACGAATTAAAATTAAGATTGTACAAAGTTGATTTTACATTAGAATTAATTAATAGAATTAAAAGTTTTAGTTGGGATATTATAGAATCTATTGAAGAAATAAAGTATGATGATTATGTTTATGATTTTGTTGTTCCTGAAGGGCATTCTTTTATTGGCGGAAATATGCCTACAATAATGCACAATACACAGCTGGGATTAACATTAGCTGTAAATGCTCAGCTTCCAGCAGACAAAGGCGGGGCAAATGGTAAAGCTGTGTTTATTGATACAGAAGGAACTTTTAGACCTGCAAGAATAAAACAAATTGCAGAAGGAATAGGGGCAAATCCAGAAAAAGTTTTAAAGAACATATTTGTTGCACGTGCTTTTAATTCAGATCATCAAATCTTGCTTTTAGAAAAAATCACAGAAATGATAAAAGCAGGAGAACCAATTAAATTATTGATTGTGGATTCTTTGACTGCTCATTTTAGGGCAGAATTTGCAGGCAGAGGACAATTAGCAGATAGGCAACAAAAATTAAACAGATATATGCACGATATAATGAAATTAGCAGAAACATATAATTTAGCTGTTTATGTTACAAATCAAGTTATGGCAAATCCTGCTCAAATGTTTGGGGACCCGACAACAGCTATTGGAGGGAATATTGTGGGCCATGCTTCAACATATAGAATGTATTTGAGAAGAGGAAAGCAAGGTTCAAGAGTTGCTAAATTAATTGATAGTCCAAATCTTCCAGATACTGAATGTGTTTTTTGGGTAACAAATAATGGGGTTGTTGATGGGGTTTAAATGGAAAACACTATCATTTATATGGAAAGTTTTATGATAATCATAAAAATATTTTCCCAAATACTGATTCTGAGTATGACCTTATAGTATATACCAATGTTGAAAATGAAACTAGTGCAATTGATTCTTTAGAAGGGATTTTTATCTCTGAAATTATTCTTGTAGACGGTTTTAATTTAAATCCAGTTGTTAGAAGAGATCAAATGAGAGAGTTTGAAAACAAATTTAATGGTAAATTTTATCCTTTTGAATTAAGTAACTAACTCACTATCTTCAAACCAAAGAGCAATTTCTTTTTCTGCAGATTCTTTAGAATCAGAAGCATGAATTAAGTTTTCATAACAATCTGTTTTTGAGTGTATTCTTCCATATTTTCCCCTAATTGTATTTGGTTCTGCCTCTTCTGGATTTGTTTTCCCTGCAAGATTCCTTACTTTTTGAATAGCATCTTTACCTTTGTAAACAATTGCAATAACATTTTCATTATTATGAAGTTCTCCTGTAATGTGTTTTATTAATTTATCAAAGATTTCTTGTCCACGTTTTTCTTTTATTTCAAAATAATGTTGTTCAGCAAGTTCTTTTTGAACATTTACAAGTTTTAACCCAATCATTTTGAGATTTAAATTATATAATTCAGAAATAATATTTCCTGCTAAACATTTAATCATTGCATCTGGCTTAATTAAGACTAATGTTCTTTCCATGATTTTTAATTTAAATACAAGTTTATAAATCTTTCAAAAAAAAACATTTAAATACTATTAAATATAAGTTATATTATAAAAAGATGGTGAAAAAGAATTTAATTTTTGGAGTGATATTTGTTTTAGTTATTGCAGGACTGGTTTTTGTTTTTGCTGCTCTTGGTGCTCCTACTGATTTAATTTTTGAGCAGAACACAACTGTTAATTATGATAAAGAAGGGAATTTTACAATTAATTGGAGTGAAGTTACAAATGCTGATAATTATACTGTCTTTATATATGTTGGTGGAGTAATGTTTACTT
>Ga0222703_1000080_pt1 | contig 24033 bp, 25 predicted proteins | sample AntAcemetage1506_FD_179827 | JGI IMG/M metagenome (GOLD analysis project Ga0222703, IMG submission 179827) | Saline water microbial communities from Ace Lake, Antarctica - #1506 | ecosystem: Environmental > Aquatic > Non-marine Saline and Alkaline > Saline | place: Antarctica: Ace Lake...
AAGTGGAGAAACAGAAGAAGACATTCTTGCGGATTTAGCTTTTGGATTTGGCGCTGATTTTTTTAAATGTGGTATAACAGGAAGCGAGAGAATTTCAAAACTGAATAGATTAATTGAAATAGAGAAGGGGATGAAATAATTCTAAACCATTAGGAAGTTTTTTAAATCAATTTCTCTGTAAATTCACATGGCTGAAGAAAAAGTAGAAGAAAAACCTGTTGAGGAAATTCCAAGCTCGCCGAACGCAGTCGCTTCGCTTAAAGAAAAACCTGCAGAAGAAAAACTTCAAGGTGAAGAGCTTGAAAAAGCAGACGAAGTTAAAGCAAACGCATCTTTAGAAAAAGAAGCAGAGGCTAAAACAAGCGCATCTTTAGAAAAAGCTGCGGAAGCAGAATCTTTAGAAACAGAAAAACCTGTTGAGGAAAAACCTGAAAAATCAATAGAGCAAAGAAAGAAAGAACTTTTAGAAAAAGTTAAAAAACTTAAAGGAAAGGTTGAGAAACCAACCACAGAAGAGTTGAAAAAGCAAGTTAAGATTAAGAAAAGAACAGATATGCTTATTCCTTTAGAAGAATATGTTAAAGCAGGTATTTATCTTGGTACAAAAGTTGTAACTCCTGCAATGCGACCTTTTGTTTATAGAAGACGTGCAGATGGATTAGCTATTTTTAATACTGATTTAATTGATGAAAAGTTAAAAGAAGGAATTGAATATCTTTCTAAATTTGAAGCAAAAGATGTTATTTTAGCTTGTAAAAGACAAGCTGGTTGGAAAGCTGCTGAGAAATTTTCAGAGTTAACAGGTATTAGAGTTTTTACAAAAAAATATCCTGCAGGATTGCTAACAAATACTAATCTAGATGATTTTTTTGAAAATGAATTAACAATTGTGACTGATTCTTGGCTTGACAAAAATGCTTTAAATGATACAATTAATGTTCACAAGAAAGTTTTAATGGTATGTGATACAAATAATTTTGCAAAAGGTGCTGACCAGATTATAATTGGAAATAATAAAAGTCCAAAAAGTTTAGGAGTTATATTTTATTTATTGACAAGAGGATATTGTAAGGCTAAAAAGATTGACGCTGACATTCCTGATTTAGAATGGTGGACTGGCGAGGAAGAGGAATTTCAAAAAGGTGCTAGCAGAGGTGTTTAGGAGTTTTGGAAATGAATAATAAAAAATGGACTATCTTTTCTCTTGGAACAAATAATTGGCAAAGTAATGAGGAATTTGCCCCTGGTTCTGGAATTTTGCATGAAGGACATCATAGGGTATTTAATGAGTTGAAAGAAGTTGAATGTTATTCCATGTGGCCTTCAAAAATTCAAAGAAATAATCCTCTTAAAAAAGATATTCAAATTTTTCCATTGGAACACGATATTCCTATTTGTGAATCAGTTTCTCCAAATTCTAGTTACCGTTGGCATTCTATGTCTGATAAAGATTTTAGTAATTATTATTTTAGATTGTTAAATGATGTAGAAAAATTTATTGGGAAAGTTGAAAGTGAAAAACAAGATTTTAATTTGTTTATTGCACATCATGCCTTTGTTAATCCAGTTATAATGAATGAAATTAATGAACGGCGTTTTAGTTCCGGGAAAAAAAAAGTTCCTTTAGCTGTTTTTGCACATGGGACTGCCTTGAAAATGTATCAAAATGAATTAAATAATCTTTCTGATTTTAATTTGAGATATTTTCCTTGGATAAATAAAAAAGGGATTTTTGATTCTAAAAATAAAAAAATAAATTCTGCATTTGTAATTTCTGAATCCCAAAAAGAAGTTTTTTCAAATACTTTTAATGATTTTAATTCAAAAGACCTTGTTATTTCTGGAAATGGATTTAATGATCAATATTTTAGAGTTCCATCTCAAAGACCTTCTTTGGAAAAAGCCCTTGAAGGGATTGTTACAATGTCTGGAGAAAAAGTTCCTTCATATTTTGATAAAACAATTATTTTTACTGGAAAATTTGCTGATTGGAAACGTTTGGATACAGTATTATTAGCTGCTCAAGACTATGAAAGAGATTTGAAAGAGAAGAAAAATTTGGATGTTGCAACTTTAGTTGTTGGAACTGGTCCAGAAAAAGATAAAAAATTTTATTTTGGGATGGCAAAATTTCTTGGTCTTAAAAATACATTTTTTTTAGGTCCGCAAAATCAGGAAAAATTAGCCGAATTAAATGCAGTTGCAGATATCGGAGTTTATCCTTCTAAGGACGAACCATTTGGGTTGGTTCTCTTGGAATGCATGGCTTGTGGAACTCCTATTATTGGGGCTAATTCTGGAGGTCCTAAAGATTATGTAACAAATGATGTTGGTGAATTAATTTCTGAGAGCAATAATAAAAACATTTTAGCACAACGTCTTTCATATGTAGTTCAAAAAGCACTTGTTGAAGATTGGAAAAAGACAAAAGGCCCTACTGCTTCTGCTAAAGCCCATAATAATTTTAGTCTTAAAGCACAATGTGTGAATCTTTTAAAAGAAATTGAGTATCGTTTAAATGTCAAAATCTAAACTCTAAAAAACAACCAACTCTTCTTAAAACTTTTTAATATAAATCTTGTCGTGATGATCAAAATCCAGAAAAATAATAAGATTGTTTATTTTATCAAACTTAAAAATTAAAACTTTTTCACCAACCTGAACTCTTTTAATATCTTTTAAATCATATCTTAAATTTTTATAATGTTCAACATTCACAGAACTAATAATCTCTTTAATCTTTTTTATAATTCTTTCACGTGTTTGTTTATCTTTTTTAAAAAGTTTCTTCATAATTTTCTGGAGATTAGAGTGAATCTCATATTCATACATTTTATTCTCCAGTTAACTTTCTTAATTCTTCTATATTTTTAAAAGCAATTCCTCTTTCATTTTTAATTTTATTCAACTTTTGAACATATTCTGGGCTTAGCTCAGGTTCTAAAAAACTGTCAGCATAAATTCTAAGAATAAGTTCAATTGCTTGACTCTTGTTTTTCAAGCCGTGTTGAGCCTTAACAATATTCAAAATTCTGTCTTCTCTTTCATTTACATCAATTATACTTTGAACCATTTTATTATAAAATATAATGAATTATAATGTTTTTAAATTTTTTGGTGGACTGGTGAAAGGGATTAATTTCTAGTATAGTAATTTTTATAAATAGTTGATTTGTTGGTTTTTTATGGAAAAAACAACAATTGAAGAGAATAAGGTAAAATCTTTAGAATAAATTTCTAAAGGGATGCTTATTAAAATTAATCAAAAGAAAACAGAAGAAACAGGGAGAAAAGATTTAGGAGTAATAGTTAATATAGATAAAGTTGCAAAAAGGTTTATATTATATACTAAATATAAAAAATCTAAATGTGAAAGAGACCATGTATTAATGGTTAGATATGTTCTTTACGGGAGAACTTAAAAGAATTTGATTGCCGATATTTCCACAACACTGAAAAAGCTTTTAATTCCATGAATGAAGAAATAAAAAAAGCTGGAATTAATTAAATCTTAAAAAAACAACTTATTCCTTATTATAATAATTCTTATAAACAATTGATTAATAAATCTCTTATGGGAAAATCTAAAAGAACTATTGAATTAATAGCAAACGATAATAAGGAAGTAATAGAATTAAAAGAATTACTTTTAGTAAATGGATTAAATGTAAATCATATTTATAGTGGTTCTTCTAAACCTGTATTAATAGAAAATGGAAATTATTTTGTTGGAGTAGGTAATATTAGATTTCAATATTTATCTAAAAATTAAACCTTAAAAAACAACCAGCTCTTCTTAAAATAAATCACTAATGACTTTAAGAAATTCCTGAACATCAGGAATTAATTCTTCAACTAAAGAATGGAAAACTAATTCATTGTCAATTCTCCCGTATTCGTGAGCAATTATATTTCTCATTCCTTTTGCGTTCTTTAACTTTTCTTTAAGTTTGTTTGAAATAATTTTCTCATTATTTAATATATCAAAAACTTCTTTTTCATATTCAGGTTGTTTTAAGCTCTTTGATTTTATAATCATAAAAGATAAATCAATTACAGCCTTGATTATTTTCTCAAAATATCTTTCTCCAATTGCTCTTAATTTATAATCTGTTTTATATTCTTCGAAATTCTTAGGGAGAGAGTTTTCCAGTTCCTCTAAAAATTCTTCTATCTCATTTGTTTTGTCTTTAACTCTATCATTCATTCTTATATAATACTTTGTGGTTATTTAAAATTGATTTCTTTACTTTCTTAGGAAGGAAATTAAAAACCTGTATATCTACTTTCGCTGGAAGATTTCCCATGATTTTTCTCCTAAAATAAAATGCTTGTTTTTTTGTAATGTCTTTAAATTCAACTGCAATATCAATATCAGATTTTACTGTTAATTTACTTTCAACAACAGAACCAAAAAGAATTATTTTTTTTATTTTATCTTTTAATTCATGTTCTAAAATAACTTCTTTTGATTCTTGGATTATTATGTTTATTGAATGCGCTTTTTTTAAATTAAATTCATCTTCAAATTTTGAAATTTCTTTTATGAATTGAAGTTTTTTTCTAATATCTCTAGACAAACGATTCCTTTCTGATTGTGTTAAATTAATTCCATTAACTTGCTTTTCGATTATTTTCAACTCTCGCTGTCCAAAAATTTTTCTTGATTCAGGTGTTTTTTTTAAAAAGTGTATTAAATCCATTATAACCTCTATATGGGTTATAATAACCTAAATAATGGTTATTTATAAACTTTTCTAAACCTTAAAAAACAACCAACTATTTTTAGCATATTTTGTTTCGTTCGGCTTTTTAGACGGACGAGTTCTGGACTTGTTCAGAAGCTTTATTAAAACAAAAGTTCCTTTCATCTTTTTTCCTTTAAGTTTAAATTCAATTTTGCCCCTTAATTCAAATTTTTGGGGTACACCGAGCGGTGCTGTGTTTTCAATTAATTCAAAATCTCCATTGTCCCAAATTTCTACTTTTCCTGCTCCATAATTTCCTTCGGGTATTGTTCCTTCAAAAGTTGCATAATCAAGAGGATGGTCTTCAACTGCAATTGCTAAACGTTTTACACCTTTTGTCGTCGGTGGTTCTTTTGGAACTGCCCATGACTTGAGAACCCCATCAATCTCTAATCTTAAATCCCAGTGCAAATGACTCGCTTCATGACGATGAATTACAAATATAGATTTTTTATTTTGACGGGTGGTGGTTGGGGTTGTGGTGGACTTTGGTTCACCTGATTTTTTGAGGTTTCTTTTTTGTTTGTATTTTGTTAATGTCATAATTAAATAATGTAACAAGAATATATAAAACCGTCGCTGAGAATTAATTTTTCTGACGAAAGGTTTATAAACGAATTTTATCTTGGTGTAATGTAAACTAAGATGAGTGCTTTAATAAAAAACATTTATGTACAAAGTTAAGGTATGAAGTATGTAAAGCAGTTACTTAGTTGTTAATTCTCAATTATATATGCTAAAGCCAATAGTTAGGAGTCGTGTGAAGTGTTCTTGACATTTTATCGTCGAGAGTGCGGGATGGAATTATTTTCATTTAAAATTAAATAGTTATGATATCTTTAAATCCAGTTGATCCTGCTGGCGGCTGCGGCTCTCTGGTTTGCAGTTAGACATGCAAGTTTTTTTCTTTGATTCTTGTAATTAAGGAGAAGGCAGACTGCTCAGTAACACGTAACTAACCTACCCTTAAGTCAGGGATAAGCTCGGGAAACTGAGTCTAATACCTGATAGGAGATATGCCCTGGAACGACTTATCTCTCAAATTCGTGCTTAAGGATGGGGTTGCGGTGGATTAGGTTGTTGGCGGGGTAATAGCCCACCAAGCCTGTGATCCATAAGGGCTCTTAGCGGAGAGGCCCTGAGAGGGAATCTGAGACACTATTCCCAGCCCTACGGGGTGCAGCAGTTAGGAATAATCTACAATGCGCGCAAGCGTGATAGTTTGAGCCAGAGTGTTTTCCAATTTGGAAAGCTTTTGTGAAATGTAAAAAGTTTTACGAATAAGGACTGGGTAAGACTAGTGCCAGCCGCCGCGGTAATACTAGCGGTCCAAGTCGCAGCCATTTTTATTGGGTCTAAAACATCCGTAGCTTGCTTGATAAGTTTCTTGTGAAATTTGATGTCTTAAACATTGAGCGTGCAAGAAGTACTATCAAGCTAGAGACTGGTAGACGTAAGAAGTATGTTCGAAGTAATGGTAAAATATGTTAATCTCGGACAGACTAACAATAGCGAAGGCATCTTACGAGGACAGTTCTGACAGTAAGGGATGAAAGCTAGGGGCGCAAAACGGATTAGATACCCGTGTAGTCCTAGCTGTAAACACTGCACACTAAACATCAGTACCTCTTCGAGAGGTATTGGTGCTGAAGGGAAGCCGAAGAGTGTGCTACCTGGGAAGTATAGTCGCAAGGCCGAAACTTAAAGGAATTGGCGGGGAGACACTACAACGAGTGACGCGTGCGGTTCAATTAGATTATACACCGTGAACCTTACCAGGACCGACAGCAGGATGAAGGTCAGCCTAAAGGGCTTACCTGACACGCTGAGAGGAGTTGCATGGCCGACGTCAGCCTGTGCTGTGAAGTGACCTGTTAAATCAGGTAACAGGCAAGACCCACATGTATATTTATCATTACAATATACAGATTGCCTTGGTAACAAGGATGAAAGTGTGGGCTACGTTAGGTGGGTACAGCCCGACCGCCCTGGGCAACACGCGCGCGTCAATGGTGAATACAATGGGATGCAACACCGAAAGGTGAAGCCAATCTCTTAAAGTTCATCTCAGTCCAGATTGAGGTTTGTAACTCAGCCTCATGACGCTGGAATTCGTAGTAATCGGATGTTATCAACGTCCGGTGAATAAGTCACTGTCTCTTGCACACACTGCCCGTCAAACCAACCAAGTTTATTTATGATGAAACTTTTCGAAGGAGAATCTTGGGTAAGCGAGGTAGGTTAAGTCGTCACAAGGTATCTGTAGGGGAACCTGCAGATGGATCACCTCCTAAAAATTATTATAATATTAACTTGCAAATTATTTCTACATACATCTTATAATCAAAAAACAAAACTTAAAAAACTAAAATTCATTAATTGAACTATGGGCCCATAGTCCAATGGCTTAAGATACTTCCCTTGCACGGAATAAGATGTGGAACATTATCACGTCTTTATTCCAAAGAACGGAAGAGGTCCGTGTTCGATTCACGGTGGGTCCATATATGTGTTCGTTAGTTAGTCATTAAACAAGAACATACATTACCGAGAGACATCGGACAAAGTAGTTTAAATGTCAAGGGAAGATAAAAAGAAACCGCTTAGGTGTCTTTTATGTTCGAATTACGGTGGGTCCATTTTATTTTTTAGGAAATTGAAGTTATTATAAAATGGTAACAGATAGAAAGGTTTAAAAAATCAAATATGATATAAGAATTATGACAGATAAAGATTTAGGAAATTTATTAAATCAAACTTCTAAAAAAAGAGTTAGCAATATAGATGTAATAAAATCATTTGGAAATAATTTTAAGAACATAGCAATAAATCTTCCTGGAGCTTTTTATGCTGCTCCAACATGGGTTAGAAAAAACTGTCCTGAAGAAGTAGAAGGGATAGTGGCTTGGTTAAGTATGGCTGGGGCAGGAGTTCATGGTTTAGCATATTTATTACTTGGAAATGAGATAATAAATAATATATTTAATACAGATACTTCAAATCCTATTCATCTTCCATTATATCTCTTACCTCTTGTCACAAATAGTCTTTCTTGGGGATATGAAACCTTCAGGAATAGAAAAGAAGATTTGGAATAATTAATCTTATTAACCTCTATTGTATATTTTTCGCAAATCATATTCAATTTTTCTTTAACAACTTTGTGTTCTAGCAAAAAGTTTTTCTAAGACTACCGAACATTTTAAATACTGAAATTTCACTTTAATATTAAATAAAAAATTATTATTATAAAATCGTAATAAAAAATATTCAAAATCATACTCTTTCCCAAGTTTCGTCGGGAAACGAGTTTCCTACTCATTCACGAGATGGTGCGGCAACTATGTTGTTGTATCGTAATGAGAACTTTACGTTCAATGAAATAAGCAGTAGAAGAATCCCACTAGTTTGTATTAAAATACAAACTAATGACGGAAGGTTTTCAATTTATTGAAAACTTTTAAACAAATTAATTCTTAGACATACTACTAATTTATACTGTTAGACAGATAGCTTGGTTTTGGTTATGATGAAGGACGTGGCAAGCTGCGATAAGCTTGGGGGAGCTGCATGCAAGCTTTGATCCCAAGATTTCTGAATTATTCCGAGAGGAAAAAATACGCCGGGAATTGAAACATCTTAGTACCGGCAGGAAAAGAAAACAATAGTGATGCCCTTATTAGCAGCGAGCGAAAAGGGCCCGGGGCAATCTGAATCTTCTCTTGAAAGAGAGATAGAAATGTGGTGAGGATAAACAGCTAAGTCGACGAGTCAAAGTGAACTGGAAAGTTCCACCTTAGAAGGTGATAGTCCTGTAGACTAAATCGATACACTGTTCCTCGACGAGTAGGGCTTCCTGGATTGGAGGTCTGAATACGGCGGGATTAACCGCCAACCCTAAATAAAACCAAAGTCCGATAGCGCACTAGTACCGCGAGGGAAAGCTGAAAAGTACTCTTAACAGAGGTTGAAAAGACTTGAAATCTAACAGTTACAGTTTGTTACTGCTCTATTCACTTTAGTGTGGAAGGGTTGTAACGTACGTTTTGAAGAACGGGCCAGGGAGTTTTTCTATATGGCGAGGCTAATCAATTATATTGAGTAACCGAAGCGAAAGCAAGTGTGAAAGCGCGCGAGTCATATGGATAAGACCTGAAGCCAGATGATCTATTTATGGGCAAGCTGAAGTCTTTCGAAAGGAGGATGGAGGGCTGAACCGGTGTTGTGGACATGCACTCGAATGACCTGTGAATAGGGGTGAAAAGCTTATCTAATCTGGCGATGGCTGGTTCCTGCTGAAATATGCCTACGTATAGTCTTGTGTAGTTTGTTGGCGGTGTAAAGTACGGATAAATCTTGCAGGAGCTAATGCTTACGGAGATTTTTCCAACTCAGAAACTGTTAACTGCGTAGCACAAGAATCAGGTGCAGTATGTAAGATACTGTTCCGAGAGTGGAACAACACAGACCAGAGTTAAGGTCCCAAAATTTATGCTAAGTGTATCAAAAGGCGTCTTGAACCTGAGACACCGGGGATGTAAGCTTAGAAGCAGCTATCATTTAAAGAAAGCGTAACAGCTCACCCATCGAGGTTCAGGGCCCTGAAAATGGACGGGGCTAAGCATAATACCGATACTTTGGAGGCATTCGGTTTAAAATTAATATAGGTAAAATAAAAATTTTATCTGTCGTATAAAAAAGATATTTAATACGAGTGGGATTTTGATGTTGAGGATTTTTGTTTTAACTTAGAAGTTAAGACCAATGGGAAGGTTTATAAATGTTATAGATTAAGAGAAGTTATGGAAAATAAAGATGAACTAAGTCACCTTCGTTGTTATTGGACACGACCGTTTGGACATATCTGGAAAGAAGGCCAAACTTCTTATGAAAGAAATTGTGTACTTTGCAACCAAGATAGTATTAAAGGAAATTATGATGGAGGCTGGCATTATGACTTAGATGTTCATTATGATGAACTAACAGGAGGTCAAAAAGCTAGAACCTTGACTGAAAAACATCAGGCAAGAGCACTAAGAGCTTTAGACAAAAAGAAAAAAAGACTAAAAATTTCTTGAAGACCCTTTTAAAATAATTCTTCACACTCACTCAAATTCGTCAAAAACGAATTTTCACAAATCATATTCAATTTTTCTCAACATCAAAATCTAATATTATTAATATAGAATGTTCTAGTAAGCAGGCGTACTATTTGCGCAGAAGTTTTTTCGAGAGAAAGAGTGGAGCGAATAGTAATGAGAATCCTGGTAAGAGTAGGATGTGATTATTCTGAGAATGAATAAGGTCGAAAGGGTAAGGTTTCCTTGGCAATATCGTTTAGCTAAGGGTTAGTCAGCACCTAAGTCGTATCTTAACTGAGTACGACGATGGATATCAGGTTAATATTCCTGGACTAATTAAATCTTATATAATATAATTTGCTTTCGGATAGGCATGCAGGTGAAAGCCTGTTTTAACGAGAAATCTGTTGAGGGTAATCCTAAGATGCAGATGAATTTTTGAATTGCTGCTGACTCCAAGAGCCAGTGAAAAGATTATACTAATGTTTCTTGCTTGCAAGAGACGTCCCAAAAAGTTGCAAAACTTTTTGGTGTTGATTTAATTAGCTGTACCCACAACCGACACTGGTGCCCAGGCTTAGTAGGCCAAGACCTGAAAGGTAAAACCAATTAAGGGAATTCGGCAAGTTAGTCCTGTAGCTTCGGCTGAAGGGATGTCTACCTTTGTGTGCTTAGTAATATGTGTGCATTGTTAGATCTCAGTAACAAGGATGGCCCGACTGTTTACCAAAAACGTAGCCAAGTGCTAATCTGAAAAGACTTGTATACTTGGTGAGACCTGCCCAGTGGTGGTGTCTAAAACTCCTTTTCAAGGGAGCTAAGGTCCATTAAACGGCGGGGGTAACTATGACCCTCTTAAGGTAACGTAATACCTTGTCGTATGAATTGCGACTTGCATGAATGGTTTAACGAGGTTGTCACTGTCCCTAATTGGAGCCTTCCGAACATATCTTCCGGTGAATAGACCGGAGACACCTAGTGGGAAGCGTAGACCTTGTGGAACTTTACTGCAACTTGTTGTTGTAATTTTATAAGAAATGCATAGCATAGGTAGGAGCGTCGAAGTCGTCATTTTGGTGACGATGGAGCGAACTTGTAATACTACCCATTTTTTATAGAATTGCTTACCATTTATGGGACAGCAGCAGGCGGGCAGTTTGGCTGGGGCGGCACCCTGTCGAAAAGATATCGATAGGACCCAAAGACAAGCTCATCCAGCTTGGAAATCTGGAGTTGAGTGCGAAGGCAAAAGCTTGTCTGACTGTTTTTTGAAAAGCAAGAAAAGCAGGAGCGAAAGCTGGGCTTAGTGAACCCACGTGCTTTTTTAATAGAAGCCGTGTCTGATAGAAAAGTTACCCCAAGGATAATTGGCTTGTCTCCCCCGATAGTCCGAATTGACGGGGAGGTTTGGTACACCGCTGTCGGCTCTCCCTATCCTGCGCGTGCAGAAGCGTGCAAGGGTGCCGGAGTTCACGTATTAAAAGGGATCGTTAGCTGGGTTAAGAACGTCGCGAGACAGTTTGTATGATATCTACTAGGTGTGTTATTGTCTGAGTGGAACGAGTTTTCAGTACGAGAGGAACGGAACTTGGATGCCTCTGGTGAGCAGTTGTCATTTGGCAAGCTGCATAGCTACGCATTGTGTGGATAAGAGCTGAATGCATCTAAGCTCGAAGCCATCCGCAAAACGAGACAATTAAGGCCGTCAAAGAAGATGACGTTGATAGAGTTCTTGTGTAAGATTGAAGGTTCGCCGACAATTTCAGCATAGAACTACTAATAGCCTCCATGTATTATTCTAAGAATTACTTCTACTGCTTATTTTGTTTGATTTAATCTTAAAGTAGTTACATCATAGAAAGATTTATAAAACTTAAAATTTTTAAAACACAATAATTACATTCAGATACAGATGTAAGGAAGTATAAACAACAAATGGAAAATGATAAATTAAGAAAAATTGCAGGAAAAATATTTAATTATAATCCGTCTTCTTTAAAAGAAGAATTTGCATGTACTGTTGGTCCAATTTTATCTTTGCTTGGATTAAATAATTTAATGCCTAATGTTTCTAAACCATTAAGTAAAAAAGATATTTCTCAAAAATTAGAAGATGGAGGTTTTGAATTATCTGCTGAAAACATTATTGATTTGAAACCATGGTATATGGAGAGAAGTTCTCATATGAGATCAATTGCTCGTCTTAATGACGGGAATTATGCTTTAGGTTCTTATTTCTTTGATTAAATTTATATTCAAAAACTTTTGCTCTCAACCAACCTTCTCCTCAATAATCTGTGAAATTGGTTTCCCTGTTTTTTCTTTTATTGCTTTTAGTTTGTTTATAGTTGCTACTGATAAAGTTATGTCAATTCTTTTTCTTTGGAACGGAAGCTCGTGAGTTTTGTCGTAGTTTTCGAGGATTTCAAAAGCTTCTTTGTTCTCTTTCAAAATTTGTTTGATTTCATTTGATTGCATTTTTCATTCTCCACTCAATGTTTCTTATTTCCTGAATATTGTTTTTTGCTATTGAAGTTATATGATGTATTAGTAAATCCCTTTCTACTTGCTTTTTGTTTTCTTTTGCAAAAGCAAAAGTTAAGAACATTGCAGTTCTTTTATTTCCGTCTGAAAATGGGTGGTCAACTAAAATTGCCCTTAAGAGATATGCCAATTTTTTGTAATCTCCAAGTTTCTTGTCTTCTAATTTATCAAACGCAAAGTCAAGACTTGAATCGCTTCTGAGGTTTCCCCCAAATCCATGATTGATTCTCAATAAGTCTTTCTTACTAATATTCATACACATAGATAATGGTAAGATGTATTTAAATGTTCCTATCTTTTTTCAAATTAGAAACATTTAAAAGGAATTCTTATTTTTTATTTTAGACTTAGGATAGAAAACTATTTCTAAGATATAGATGCAAGGAGGAAAATAATATGAAAGTATATGTAGGCAATTTGCCTTGGAGTGTTGATCACGCGAAGTTGACAGAAATGTTCTCATCTTATGGTGAGATTGAAGAAGCAATCGTTATTTCAGATAAGCATTCAGGCAGGTCAAAAGGATTCGGTTTTGTAACTTTTAAAGAAGACGAGAGTGCAAAGAAAGCAATTTCTGAAATGAATGAAAAAGAAATTGAAGGAAGAAATCTTAAGGTTAATGAAGCACAACCATTTGACCCAGATAAAAAACCACAAAGACCAAGAAGTAACAATAACTTTAGTCGTGAAAGAAGATTCTAAATTAACCTTCTTCGTTTTCTAAGGAAAACGTCGTAAGGAGATTCTAAATTAACCTTCTTCGTTTTCTAAGGAAAACGTCGTAAGGAGATTCTAAATTAACCTTCTTCGTTTTCTAAGGAAAACGTCGTAAGGAGATTTTAGTTAGAGAGATTTAATCTCAATTTTTATTTTTTTTAATTTTTATTTTTTCATCAACTCTTTCTGATTCAAATACAAAAGAATTACTGCTCCGATTATAAATATCCAATCAACTAAAAAAGTTAGAGCAAGGAATCCAAGTGCGATTAAAGAAAACAAAACGACTTTTGGGTTTTTCATTTTTCTAAATTAACTGCTTTGATAACCTTTGTATTATCTTTAACGAAAAATTTCAAGCCCGAAGCTGATTTAGGAATTTCAAAAACATAATAAAATTTTTTCTCTAGATTTGGCTGAAAACCTTCAACCCTGGTGTTTGTTGCAATAGGAACATATATGTTATCTTGGGCATCTTTTAATTCTGAAATAAATTTTACACCAAAAAGGTTTGTGTTATGAACAGTTATTTTTCCCAAGTTTGTTATTTCTCCATTTACAAAAAGATAAAATCCAGAAGTTGTCAAATTTTGTCCGTTGTCAACCATTATTTGAGTCTCTTTAGTAATATTATTTATCTTCATTGAAAAAATTTCTTTTTCATAATCCAAATTAAATAAATCTCCTAAATTATAATATTCATATTGTTGTTCAGGTGTTGGAGCATTAAGTCCGCTGATTATTAGAAGGACAAAATAAACTACGATAAATATAATTACTTTTAATGTTCTGCTAATTCTAAGATATTTTTTTGGGACCGTTGCAAAAATTCCTGGAATAAAGAAAAGAAGCCCGATAAATATTTGTCCTGCTTTAATTGTTACAACTGCTGAAAAAAAAGACATTAATACTGCTAAACCTGCAGATATCCAACAAGTTACATCCCAAACCCCAATTTCTTTTATGGATTTTTTATCCTCTTTTTTCATTTTAATTTTCATCACCAGGTCCTGGTTCTCCAGTTCCCTCAATAACTCCTACAATTCCGTCTGGTCCTGGATCTACTCCTGCAACATCATTGCTACCTGAATCATCATCTGTTGCTACATCATTATTAATTCCAACATCTTGCCCATCTCCATCTACAACAGTTGCAATATCATTATCAACAATATTCCCTACATCATCATTTGTTATAGTTCCTTTTGTTTATCTCCATCTACAACAACTCCTCCATCACCATTTGTTACAACCCCTGGTTCATCTCCATCTATAACAACTCCCCCATCACCATCAACAACTCCAGGTTCTCCAGGACCTGTTCCCGGAGCATAAGTTCTCGCTACAATTTGAATTTGAATTTGATTCATATCTTGTTTTATTTCTCTTACTTTATCACTTACTGTCCATTCTCCTTCATCCACAGTCCAAATTTCTTCGCCTATTGGCCCTTCGGTTCCATTAGCAGAAGTCCCGGGAGCGTATCTACGCTGTGCTGATTTATTTTCAAAATCATCAATGATACCATCAATTTCTTTTTCAATTAGATAATTAACTAATCCTTCTTCATTTCTAACAACCTTAATTTTACCACATTTTTCTTCTAAGAAATTATTATTCTCATCAAAACATTCTGGAACTGATTCTTGCATTGTTGGTTCTTTCTTTTTGGGTCTTTTTCCTATAAAGTTTCCATATTCATCCCAATCATCCTTTGTTTCTTTTAGATGATCATATTGTCTGCATTCTGGTTTCTCATTCCAATCCCAACATTCTTCAGGAACTCCGTCTGAAGGTTGTGAATCATATCCTATCATACTCCCCTCTTTTTCTCTAAATAAATTCATTAAATAATCAGGGACAAAACTTTCTGCAAAACTATCTCCTTTTTTAGGTTCCATAGCTTTTAATTCATTACAAGAAGTTTCGTCTTCTTTATACTCACACTTAAGTGCTAAAGCAACCATTTTTTCGCATTTTGCTTTTTGCTCCACATCAACATTAGCCTCGCAATTACAAGTCCCGGGGTCGTCCATACAACTTCTAATCTCTAACATTAATTGAACAAACATTCTTAATTGAAGGTCTTTTAATTTTTCTAATTCTTTTTCAAGCCCAGGAGGAGCAGTATCTGGATTGCATTCTTTTTCTTTTAGCATTAAAGCAAAATCCTCTTTTGCAAGTTCTGTGCAATACTCAAAAGTTTTTTCAGTGAGTTCTGCAGTAAGTTGTGTTTTTTCTTCTTCTAAAATGTAATCGTCAAATTCATCTGGTAAATCATCTTCTTCATTTATTTTGTCTATGATTTCATCAACGCTTGTTTGAATTTCTTCTGAAGTTTCTAATGAAACTTTTTCTTGCACAATCTGAAGTTTTTGTTTTGCTTTTTCTAAATTTTTAATTGCCTTGTCTTCTCCTTGGTTTTGAATATTGTTAATCGCAGACTCTACTTCTTTTTCTCTAATTGCTAAAGCAGTCATTACTTTGTTATCTCCAGAAGAAAAAAATAATTTTACGTCGTCGGTAAATCGATTTAATCCAGAATATGTTTGGGCTTGAATTAATGGAGAAATTAACAAGATTGCTACAAGTAATACTATCACACTCTTTTTCATAAATGATTAGAGATATAAGAGAATTTAAATGTTTTGGATTACAAAATACTTGCCTTAATTATTTTGACTTCTTCTAAAGGTCTATCATTCGCGTCTGTTTGAACTTTTGCAATTTTGTCGACTATATCCATTCCTTCAATTACTTTTCCAAAAGCAGGATGTTTTGTGTCAAGAAAATTATTATCATTTAGATTTATGAAGAACTGGCTTGAACCAGTGTTTGGGCCTGCGTTTGCCATGGAAATTGTTCCTCTACTATTTCTATTTCCACCAGCATGAGTAAATTCGTCTTGAATATTATTTGAACCACCTGTTCCCCAAAGTTCTTTTTTAGTTGAATCTTTTGTTAGAGGGTCTCCTGCCTGAATCATAAAACCATTCATTATTCTATGAAATAAAATTTCGTTGTAAAAACCTTCTTCAACTAATTTTTTAAAATTTCCAGACGTAATTGGCATATCACTATAAAGATTAATTACAATGTCTCCTTGATTTGTTTCAAGTTTTACTTTTACTGGATTATTTATTATATTTCCTGTCATTTTATAAGTTCCTACTGCTAAAACTAAAATCACTGCTATTATAAAGATTACTAATTTCTTATTCATAAGATAAAAAATGAATTTTAGTTTTTAATTATTTCTATACCTTACAAACTTATAAATTTCTCCAGCAATAAAAACTGACGACGCTATTAAACTTATTATTAGAAATTCTTTCATACTCAATGGAACAAATTGAAAAATATTTTGAAGATAAGGCAAATAAATTACAGCCAGCATTGCTAATAAAGTTACTATTAAACCCCAAGTTACCCATTTGTTTGAAAAGATTCCTATTTTAAATAAAGATTTTTTCAAAGAACGCATATTAAATACGTTGAACAATTGAAACATAGACATTGAAACAAACGCGACGGTTCTGGCTTTTTCTAAATCTGGTAGGAAATATTTGAAGAGAGGTATTGTTCCTAAAACCATTAACCCTGACATTAAAATTAGAAACGGCATTAATTCTTTGTTTAAAATTTTTTCATCTTTGTCCCTCGGTGATTGATTTAAAACATCGTGGTGTCCTGGTTCCATTGCAAGAGCAACGTCAACTACTCCTCCTGTAACTAAATTCAAATAAAGCAACTGTATTGGGAGCATTGGCAAAGGAAAGCCCATCGCCATGGAAGAAATAATTGTAACGTCCTCGGCAACATTTGTTGTCACAAGAAAAAAACTTGTTTGTCGAACATTCTGAAAAACAATTCGCCCTTCTTCAATTGCATTTACTATTGACGTGAAATTATCGTCTGTCAAAATAATTTCGCTTGATTCTCTTGCAACATCTGTTCCAATAATTCCCATAGCAATTCCGATGTCTGCTCTTTTTAATGCAATAGCATCATTAACCCCGTCGCCAGTCATAGCAACAATTTCCCCTTGCTCTTGTAAAGATTGGACAATTCTTGATTTCATCTTAGGGGTTACCCTTGCAAAAATATCTGTGTTTTTTACAGCATCATTAAATTCTTGTTTGGATAAATTTTCCAAATCATTTTCAGTTAGGGCCTTTATATTTCCCTTTGCCAAACCAATTTCTTTTGCTATTGCAATAGCTGTTTCTTTATGGTCGCCGGTTTTCATAATAATTCTTATGCCGGCATTTCTTGCTTTTTCAATAGATTGTTTTATCTGTGGACGAGGAGGATCTTTCATTCCAACAAACCCTACAAAAATTAAATTATGAACTAAATCTTTAGAAACAGAATTTGTTAAATTGGGCAAATCTCTGTAAGCTAAGGCTAAAACCCTCATTCCTTTTTTTGCTAATGTTTCTGCATCTGTTAAAAATTTCTCTTTTGTTTTATTATCTAATTTTATTTTTTTATTTGATTCAATAACGTATGAAGAATTTTTTAATATCGTCTCAAAAGCCCCAACAGAATAAAGTTGTTTTTTATTTTGAGATACTTTAACTAAGCTTGCCCTGAATTTTAAATCTGAACTGAACGCAAAGTCATCGATTATTTCTTCTGGCAATTTTTGTTTGTCCATGCCTGCTTTTTTTGCTAGAACCAGCAATGCGACTTCTGTTGGGTCTCCAACAATTTCATAACCTCCATCTTTTCTTAAGAGATTTCCTTTGTTACAAAGCGCAGAGATAGATAATAATTTTTGTATAGAAGGTATTTTCAATGGGTTGATTGCAGTTTTATTTTGGAAAAATCTTCCTATTGGTTCCCAGCCATTTCCAGTTATACTTAATTCAGCGTCGGGAGTTATTATTTTTTCTACGGTCATTGAGTTTTGAGTTAGTGTTCCTGTTTTATCTGTTGCGATTATTGTTGCAACACCGAGAGTTTCTACAGCTGGGAGATGCCTTATAACCGCATTCCTCTTCGCCATCCGTCTTGCTCCTATTGCTAAAACAATAATTAAAACCGCGGGCAAACCCTCTGGGATTCCTGAAACAAGTGAAGCAATCGTGAATAAAAATATCTCAAAGAACTCTAATTTGTTAAAAAAATATCCGATAATAAATGTTAATGCCGCCCCAACTCCTGCAAAGATTGCCATTTGCATAGCGAGTTGATTTACTTTTTTGTTGAAGTGCATTTTCGGCTGGACTATTTCTTGGATGGATTCTGCCACATTACCGATTGCTGTTTTGTTTGCTATTCCGACGACGACGGCTTTTGCTTGTCCAGAAACAACAAGTGTGCTCATAAACACCATATTTGTTCTATCTGATAAAACAACAGACTTCTCAAGAATTTTCAAATTTTTTTCTTCAGGAAATGATTCGCCTGTTAATGAAGACTCTTGTGTTCTAAAATTCTTCATTTCAAACAGGCGGGCATCGGCTGGTACCTTGTCTCCTTCTTCTAATAAAATAATATCACCAAGAACAATTTCCTTAGAAGGAATTTTTAAAAGTTTATCGTCCCTGTAAACTTTTGCATAAGATACAACGAGTTTTTTTAACGCGTCAATTGCTCTTTCTGCTTTTCTTTCTTGAACAAAACCAATAATCGCATTAATTAAAACAACCGCGAGAATAACATATGCGTCAATAACATGGTCAAAAATAAAAGAGATAATCATAGCGACGAACAAAATGTAAATTAAAGGGCTATTAAATTGTCTAAGGAAAACAAAAATTTTGGGGGTTTTCTTTTTTTTGGAAATTTCATTTAATCCTGTTTTTGCTAACCTAGTTTTTGCTTGTTCTTGAGTTAATCCTTTTTCAGAAGTTTTCAATTCTTTAAAAATTTCTTTAACCTCTTTTGTATGGGAATCCATAAATATTTCTAAACAATAAACCTTAAAAACTCTTTCTTCGAAGTATTTTTGTAAGTCAGGTAGTTAACTTCGGGACTTTGATATTAGATTATCAAGAAGTCAAGATATGATTTCTAAGCCCTGCGGAAGGTCCGGACACTATAAAGACTGTCAGGGAAATCCTGGTTGCTGTGAAGCAAAGCTCTGTTACAGAAACGCCACAGCCTTATCATGGCAAGAGGGAAACCTCAAGCCGTCGTCCGAAATTTCAGTTTCGAACGAGAGTAATGAACCTTGCGGGGAACGTCGACGATAAGGATTTGATGAAACGGGCATCTCGGTCAGTGCAAGTCTAAGACGCATAGTTGAATGTTAACACGTTTGGTCTGGCCCCTTTTTGGGGCATGACATCCTAAAGGAGGCCTCAGCGAACGACAGAATCTGGCCTATTCCTGACTTACAACTTTTATTTTTAATCCATACCACGAAATCGTATGTAAACCACATTACAAATATTTAAAAAAGATTTCTTGTTCAATTGTTTTATAGGATGTGAAGGGGTCCTAGCTCAGCGGGAGAGCACATGACTGAAGATCATGGTGTCCCGGGTTCGACTCCCGGGGACCCCATTTAATAAATTGTAAATCCATTCGGACGTTGTTCTCACTTCAAAACATTTATAAAACAAAAACTATTAATTAATTTATGGCAAAAAAGAGTGGTGAAAAATCTAATAAGGAATCTTTTGGTATTATAGGGCTTACACTTGGAATATCAAGCATTATTTTTATGGGAAACAATGGAATTCTTCTTGGAATTGTTGGACTTATATTTTCAATGATTCAGCAAAAAAAGAATCCGAATAAAATTGGAAAAGCTGGAATTATTGTGAATGTCGTCGGAATAATTTTAGCAATTGTATTTCTTGTAGTATTTATTAAATATCTTATTCCAATAGTGCAAGATCAAATTCAAAATTTCCCAGCAATTTAAAATGATTAATGAAAAAAAAGGGGCGATGGAAATGAGCATTGGAACTATTGTTACTATAGCTATTCTTATGGTTGTATTAATTATGGGTATGTATTTGGTTAGAACTATTATGTGTTCTGGAATAACTCTAACTGAAGAGATGAGTGAAAATGTTAAAAATGAAGTAAAGGGTTTATTTGGCGTAAATGATTATGGAGTAAAATGCATTGGAGAAGGAGGTCATGAAGTGACTTTGGGGGATGGAGGAAGAAGACAAGTTATATGCATAATAAATACAGATACTCAAACAGATTATAAATTGAGAATAAAAAATATAGAAAGTTTAAAAGGAACTCCAACAAATATTGTTGAGGATTGGATTTTAGATGAAGATTGGGAAGGGACTGTTTCTCCAGGACAAACAACAGTAACTATTTTACTTTTAAACATTCCAAGAGAAACTTCTGACACAAGTTTAAAGATAGAAATGGAAGAAAATAATGAGGTAACTGGGATTACAAAAACACATATTTCTTATATTGATATAAAACACATCGGGACATTGAATTCTGCGATTTGTTGATTAGATTTTTAAATTAAGTTTTCCTATATTTATCATGTTGAAACTATATAATACATTGACTAGGAAGAAAGAAGTTTTCAAGCCAATTGAAAAAGGGGAGGTTGGGATGTATGGGTGCGGTCCTACGGTTTATTGGCATCAGCATATTGGAGGGATGAGAAGATACATTTTTGAGGACACTCTTTATCGGGTATTAAAGTATGAGGGATTTAAAATTAAACACATCATTAATGTGACTGATGTTGGGCATTTGACTTCTGATGCTGATGAAGGAGAAGACAAGATTGAAGTGGCTGCGAAAAAAGAAGGCAAGAGTGCTAAAGAAATAACTCATTATTATTTTGATGATTTTGAAAAAGATTTAAAAAAATTGAATATAATTATGCCCGACAAATGGACATGGGCATCAAATTATATTAAAGAACAGATTGAATTGGTAAAAATTTTGGAAAAGAAAGGTTATACTTACAAAACCTCAGATGGCATTTATTTTGACACTTCTAAAGTTGAGAACTATGGGAAATTAGCAAGGATAAATGTTGCCGGTTTACAAGCAGGAAAAAGAATAAAGATGGGGGAGAAAAAAAATAAGACGGATTTTGCTTTGTGGAAATTTTCTGAAAAACCAGGAGAAAGACAACAAGAATGGGCTTCTCCGTGGGGGATTGGTTTTCCAGGATGGCATATTGAATGTTCAACTATGTCTTCTAAATATCTAGGAGAACAATTTGATATTCACACAGGGGGTATTGACAATATGAACCCGCACCACATAAATGAAATTGCGCAATCAGAAACTGCGTTTGGAAAAAGACCTTGGGTAAAATATTGGTTGCATAATAATCATCTTAATCTTAAAGAAGGTAAAATGTCAAAGTCAACCGGACAAATTATCCGTTTAAAAAACTTGGAAGAAAAAGGTTATTCGCCGATGGAGTTTAGGTATTTGTGTTTGTTAACTCATTACAGAAAAATAATTAGATTTGATTTTAAAGAACTTGCTTCTGTAAAAGAATCTTATCAAAGATTAAAAAATATTATTTCTGGTTTTAAAGAGGATAAGAAAACTCATGGGGATTATTTGAAAGAATTTGAAGAGGCGATTGAAGATGATTTGAATATGCCTCGGGCTTTGCAAGTTTTATGGAAATTGGTTCGTGATAAAAAAGCTCAAGGAAAAATTAAGACAATTAAAAAGATGGATGAAGTTTTTGGTTTGGATTTATTGAAAGTAGAAAAAATTAAAATTCCTGAAGAGGTTAAAAAGTTGGTTAAGGAAAGAGAAGATTCTCGGAAGAAAAAAGATTTTAAAAAAGCAGATGAGTTAAGAGATAAGATTAAGAAAAAAGGTTTTATTGTTGAGGATGTTGATGGAAAGAGTAAAATTATAAAAGTTTGAAATAGTTTTATAAAGATGAGGATTATTCTAAAATAAAGATGGTGAAAAAAGCAATTTTATTTGATTTGGATGATACTCTATATGATTATCATTATGCACATAGTAAAGCACTCGATGCCATTTATCCTCTTTTAGCAAAATATATTAAAATCTCAAAGAAAAAATTTCTCGCATTATATAAGATGGCAAATGATGAAATAAAAAATGAACTTGCAGGAACAGCGTCGTCGCATAATCGTGTTTTATATTTTCAAAGAGTTATTGAAAAAACCCATAATACTGTTGAACCAAAAATTATTTTAAAAATGTATAAAACTTATTGGGACACATTTCTAAATAATATGAAAATTGGAAAAGGAGTTGAACAAACATTAAAACTATTACAAAAAATGAAAATTAAAATAGCAATTGTAACTGATTTAACAGCACATATTCAACTGAGAAAAATAGATAAATTAAAATTGACCAAATATGTTGATTATCTTGTTACTTCAGAAGAAGCAGGAGGTGAAAAACCAAATGCGATTATATTTTTATTAGCATTGAATAAATTAAATATTCTTCCTAATGAAGCAATTATGGTAGGAGATAATTTAGTAGCGGATATTGAAGGAGCTAATTCTTTGGGGATTGATAGTGTAGCAATTACTAATAAAAAAATAAAAGCAGATAAAGAAGATTATAAAAAACCTAATTATATTATTAAAACAATTCCAGAAGTATTGGATATAATAAAAGATGGTGAAAAAATTTGAATTCATAAAATTAAAATATTTACCAAAAAAAACAGATGTAATTTGTCAATATAAAATTACTCCTGCGAGAGGTAAAAATTTTAGAGAAGTTATTAATGCTGTTGCAGGTGAAAGTTCTATTGGAACATGGACTGAAATTTCTACTCTGAAAAAAAATATTCATAAAAAACTTGCTCCAAAAATTTATTATATTGACAAAAAAAATTATAGGGTTAGAATTGCCTATCCTATTGAATTATTTGAATTAGGAAATTTGCCTGAGATTTTATCTTCTATTGGAGGGAATATTTTTGGAATGAAATCTGTTAAAGGATTATTATGGGAAGATATAAAAATCCCTAAGAAAATGTTGAAAAGTTTTAAGGGACCAAGATTTGGAATTGAGGGATTAAGGAAAAAATTTAATGTAAAAGACAGACCTTTTATTGGAACTATTGTAAAACCAAAGGTTGGATTAGATGAAAGAGAGCATGCTAAAGTTGCATATGAGGCTTGGAAAGGAGGTTGTGATATTGTTAAGGATGATGAGAATTTAACAAGCCAAAATTTTAATAAATTTAAGAAAAGATTTTTACTAACAAATAAGCTGAGGAAAAAAGCAGAAAAAGAAACAGGAAAGAAAAAAGCTTACTTGGTTAATTGCACAGCTGAAACAAATACTATGAAAAGAAGAATTAAGTTTGTTGAAGAAAATGGAGGGAATTATATTATGTTAGATATCTTGACTTTGGGTTGGGCAGCTTTACAAACAGCAAGGGATTTTACAAAACTTCCGATTCATGCACATCGTGCAGGACATGCAATGTTTGACAGAAATTCAAGTCATGGAATGAATATGGAAGTAATTGCGCAATTCGCAAGAATGGTAGGAGTTGATACTTTACATATTGGAACTGTTGTAGGAAAAATGGTTGGAGGAAAAGATGAAGTTTTACATATTGAACAAGATATTGAACAAGAATTCACAAAAGAAACAAGAAAAAATCTTTCTCAAAAGTGGTATAAAACAAAACCTGTTTTGGCTGTAGCTTCTGGAGGAGTTCATCCTGGAATAGTTGGTAAAATTATGAAGAACCTGGGAAAGGATATTGTCATTCAAGCAGGAGGAGGAATTCACGGACATAAATTTGGAACAGAAGCTGGCGCAATTGCAATGTGTCAAGCAGTTGATGCTGTCTTGAAAAAAAAGAGTTTGAAAGAATATGCAAGGACGCATGTTGAATTAGAAGAGGCTTTAAAGAAATGGGGGTGAAAAAAATAAGAAGAGCTATTTTTATTGTTGTATATACACAAACAAAACAAGGAATAAAATATTTAATTTTGAAAAGAAAACTTCATTGGAAAGGT
>Ga0222703_1000082_pt1 | contig 23497 bp, 32 predicted proteins | sample AntAcemetage1506_FD_179827 | JGI IMG/M metagenome (GOLD analysis project Ga0222703, IMG submission 179827) | Saline water microbial communities from Ace Lake, Antarctica - #1506 | ecosystem: Environmental > Aquatic > Non-marine Saline and Alkaline > Saline | place: Antarctica: Ace Lake...
AAACTATATCGTAACAATGTCCAAATTTCCAACATATAAATTTATTATATTTGTCTTTTATCATATTCCAAAAAAATCTTTAATAACTTTTGGGTGAGTTCCTGTGTATTCTTTTACTGGATACGATCCCAACACATGACAAATTTTCCACGAATCTAAAAATTCTTTCGAATGTATGTTAGACTTTTTTATATGATTGTGATATTTTTTCATAACATCTTTAACACCGTTGAGATACCCGTAATGAAATATCGTAAACATGTCCATTTTACCTAATTGTCCATTGACTGATAATATTGGGTGTTCCACGGTTGGATATTTGTTAACGTCAGAGACCTTAAACAATCTTCTGGGAACATAATGTCTTTCAGAAATACTATCGACCAATGATAAGTTCCAAATAAAATGTTCCATGTGAATATCGAAATGAGTAAAGTTGTCTGTCTCAGCCTTTTCGAGTGCTTTTTTTAACATATAAAAATTGTCGTTAACGATTTCGTCGGCATCTAAAACTAAACACCAATAGTCTGGATATTTTTCTTTTAATATTTTGATGTATTCATTACGTTGTTTACCATTAGCAGTTTTTAATTCACTTTTATATCTGATCGAATGTATTTCTATTCTTTCGTCATTAAATTCGTCTATTTTTTCTAAGGTTTTATCTTTAGAAAATCCGTCTATGATAATAATTTTGTCTGCGACTGGTAATACCGATTTTAAACTTAACGGCATCCAAAACTCTTCGTTCTGGACAATATACGCAATCACGAGTTTTATTTTAGTCATCTTTAATTGTCTCCATTACTTCTAATAATTCATCTAATGTCATGCTATCTGTAACTGCATTGAAATCACCAGTGGTCTTTTGTTCTTTGCCAGCTTGAGTGAAATCAAAACTTTCAGATAGTTTAGTTATTCCAAACCGATTAGGGTTTTGCCAAAACTTAGTTCCCGGGTATAATGTTAGTGGATAATAATCTGCTGAATCACATTCGGTTTGTCCAAATTCTACTGTTCTTAAAGCCGTTTCTTTAGTCGCTCCAGGGAGATTTAGTATAAAAAATCCTTTGACATAAATTCCCATTTCTCGTGCGGCTCGAATTATTTTTCGATTTTGTTCTATTGTCATACCCTTGTTTGAGTGTTCTAATACTTCATTGTCAGCGTGTTCGATTCCGAGACTGATCATTGATAAACCCGAATTTCTCAGTACTTGTAATGTCATTTCGTCAATACTATCAGCCCTAGTTGTTATTCTATATGTTAAATCAAATTTAGATATTCTGTCGGCGATATCAACGACCCTGTCTTTACTCGCAGTAAATGTATCGTCTAAGAAATATAATGAGTTATAACCATATTGCTCAACCAATTGTCTAACTTCTCTTTCTACTCGTTCCGGTGACAACATTCTAACCGATCCGCCGAACACCTGTTTAGAACAATACCCACATTTACCATAACACCCTCTAGAAGTTATCAGAGTGGCCGTACGTTGTCCGTTCTGTTCGACGCCATAGTTATCCATGTCTAATAAATATCGTGCTGGTAATGGTAAGACGTCTATGTCTGGTATTAATCTAGAACGGTGTATCCCCCTTATGTCTTGAGATAATACTTCCAATGTTGCTTGTTCACCTTCGCCTTTGATAACTACATCGAAATATTGTTCTAGTGATTTTGGTAATGCCGAAGGATGTGCTCCGCCGGCTATTAAAATTGCATCTGTTTCTTCTGATAATCTGCTAGCTAAATTCATACCTTGGTAAGCGAGTGGTGTGGTGAAACCAATTCCAATGTGTGTTGGTTCAAAGTCTGCGACTAGTCTAAACATATCTCCAACTGATTGGTGATTTAGATCTATTATCCTAGTTGGGTAACTGTGTTTGATTGTGTTAGCGGCTGTGTATGCTAAACCCAAAGGCGGTCTGTCACCAGCACATTCGAGAATTTCTCTTTCAGATGGGTTTACTAATAGTAATCTATGTTTACTCATTTTTATTTAGTCTGTTATTTATGAAACATCATTTTTCGATTAAATCTAATATTAACTTTTCCCATTGCGGAATCAACACAGACCAATCGTAAAATTTGATTGCTTTTTCTCTTCCGACTTTTCCGTATTGTTCAATCAAACCAGGACTGTTCTTTAGTTTTAAAATCTTGTCTGCTGCGTCGAATACATCGGCCAATCCTCTTTCAACTGTCCACGATCCAGTGATTTCACCGTTGTGGTAAATTTGTTGAGAATCTTTTTCAGTGCCAACTAAGTCTACTACTTCTCCGCATTGACCATCTTCTAATGCCAGTTCTGGGATAGTTGTATAATTAGTTCCTACGATCGGAATCCCGCAAGACATTGCTTCGAGATATGGAATACCGAAACCTTCTCCAGATGTTGGCAAATAAAATATATCAAACAGGTTATAAACGTTAACCATCTTTTCGGATGGAAGACCTTTATAGAACGTCATGTCAGTAAATAATATCTTATGACCAACTCCTTCTCTGTTAGCTAAATACTGTATGTTAAACGGTGCTGCTAAATCTGTCGGGTCAGTGTGTAAAATACAAATAAAATCTTCAACTTTCTTTTCGTGTAATAATACCTTCAATGTTTTAACTATTCTATCCGGGAATTTTCTCGGTTGATTTCTAAACACCGAACCAATGATAAACTTGTTTTGTAACACTGAGTTTGGAACTTGAACTTTCTGTTTAGTTACTGAGTTAATAGTAAATAATCCCATCTGTTGTCTATTTTGAGCTTTTAATTCAGCTGGAAATGGAAAAAACTTAGATGTGTGAACGCCTAATGGTATGTATGGAACTTCCATATTATATTTTTCCTTAACTTGACGTTGTGCAAACTTACTCATTGCAACTGGTAAATCTACTTTTTGTAAAATTCTCATACAATCATTTCCTTCATCTTGTGCTGGAAGATTGCCCGCACCGTCACTAGGGAAATGGAATATAGTTTTAGCTGGTGTTAAGTTTTTATTTAAGAACCATGGCCACAACATAAACGTGTCTAAACATACATAGAAAATGTTAGCTTTTAGATCTTTGATTACTGGTTCAATTACATCTTCACAATATGGTCTCATACCATGTCCGTGTAATTTGAAATTTAACTTAGTGCCATCTTCAAATTCTACGCCTGGCATTAGTTTCTGACCCAAATAATTGTGTGCCAAGTAATGTACGTCTAAGTGTGCGTTTTTTGATAATCCGTTTAATAATTCTTTAGTACATGTGGCAAAGCCAGTACATGTCAAAGGACTATCGCTTAATCCTAAAATCCTATATGGAAGTTCGTTTATTTTAACCATTGTTTTCGTTCTCTTGTTTGTCGTATTCTTTTTTTAGCCAATTACACATGTTGATGATGGCTATCTCTCTGTCATTATAAATTGCAATATCCCCTAAACCAAAAATGTACAATGGTTCAAAACAACAGGGGCAAACGTATAATACTCCAGAATTGTAAGGTATTCTAAATTTGTTTGTTTGTACTAAGTCTAATTGTAGTGCAGTAATATCTTTAACTGGTAAAATGTTTCTGCAACTAGTACATTTCCAAGTCACGATGCCTGGAAATAGTGGAGTCGTTACTCCATAGCGCGGACTATCTGTTATAGAGAATTCGCCAGTAAATCTTATATTACTGAAATTTGGTCTGAAAATTGTTGTGTTATCACACGTTAATATTTTTGTCATTACTGTTCCTGGGCTGCAGGTTCTAATACTATTCCTAATCCACTCGTGTAGACTAGAAAGCTGTCGATTTCTAAGAAACCCAAAGCAATTTGTCGTGGTAACGTAACGCCATACACAGATTTGCCTTGGTTGTTTCCTAATACTCTTAATTTAACTTTAGTTCGGGACGAAATCCCGGCGATACTGCCTAATTCGTATTTTCTTTTCATGTTTTATGATTAGCGTAAATCATTTGTTATGGTTGATTTACTGGTGAATTGTAAAATCCTATCGTATACTACTCGAGTATTGTTTAATAGGTTTAATGTTGCTTTAATATCATTTAATAAATTGTTGACGTTGGTTATATCGGTGGTTAATTTTAAATATATTACGTCCATTTTTAACCTAGCATTCAATTCTGAATTACGGTGAGTTTCATTTTTAAACTTTTTTTGATTATTCTCACAGACTTCTAAAATTATTTGTTTCATATAATTCATTTTTAACTCTTTCAGAGTCCGAATCAGAGATTCTTTAGTGGTCTCTAGTTCGAAATAACGTGTCTCTGAGTTATAAATTTTTTGTGGAAGACCAACGAAATCTTTTAAAATTGTAGACGTGTCCATTTATATATATAAACCTTCACCCTTTATAAACTTTATTATTACTTAGTATATATATTATCCATACAGGTATAGATGTACTCCAACAAATTTAACGCGTACTTTCCCTTTTCCGATAAACAGATATGAGTGGTTTTGGACGATTTTCTCGTCCATTCTATTAACTCAAACTTTTCAAGGTCATTCATAATAGACAATGCAGTGTGATTATACATTCCAAGATTTTTAGACAAAGACCAAATACTAAAAACCGAATCTTTGGGGAAGTAACATATTCCCTTTAAAATCTTAAACGCATTCTCGTGCATTATCAAATCCTTTATACTCTTAGTCATTTTTACCATTACAGATGTCTGGGTAGTATGAACACCATCTACACAGCCACGTATTTTTAGCCCATACCGCGTTCGGGTCGCTCATCTTAGTCAAAATCTTACTTCTCGACTTATGGATTTTTGAATCAGCTTTTACAACTTCGTTAGGTTTCACCTTTTCTATTATGTAACCACCAGTTTTACTAAAGAAAATTCCCCAGTGTGTGACTTTTTTTCCATATTGATCTTCGAACAATTTAACGTAAGACGCTAGCTGTTGATAAAATTCTTTAATCTGTTTTTCTTTACCAGTTTTATAGTCTATCATTATTACCTTGTCACCATATACGTCAACTCGGTCGATGATTCCCACGAAATTCCACTCTTCATTGTACAATTTTAATTCAGCATACTCGGGCTTAATCTTGTTATGGAACTTGTACAAATGTTTATTTAAATTTAAAAAGTTGTCTAAGTGAAGTTTGTATTCATCATACTTTTTATGACTTTTAATCCATTTCTCGAGTTCTTCCGGTGTGCTGTTTTCTTTATAGCTCAAATCGAATATATCGTGAACTTCAATTCCAATCTTTAATTGTTCTGGTGTTTTCGTCGACCTGATTTTGTCAATGTAACTTAGTTTGTATTTCCACTGACATGAATCGAATGATCCAATCTTACTATTACTTAATCTTATGTTTGTCATCTTCGTTTTTCTCCATGTGATGTTTAACCCTTGCTTCGGCGATTTCACAATATTCTTTTTCTCTATCAAATCCTATAAACTTTCTTCCAGTTTTGTATGCAGCAATACAAGTTGTTCCTGAACCACAGAATGGGTCTAATACAATTCCACCAGTTGGTGTTTTTGTAAGTTTGCACAGATATTCTATTAGTTTAAGTGGTTTGACTGTCGGATGTATGTTGGACATTGGTTTGCTTCTATATCTTTTAGAAACATCATCCAATTCTTCAATGGGTTTGTCATTATTTGCGCCTGCTAATTGTGCTTTTTCTCTTTTTTTAATTTCATCACATCCGAGATTTCGTTCGGATCTTGACGCCTTTGCACAGTAAAAATATCTACTCCATTCTTCACCATTCAAACCATCGTGGATGATGTTTGCAGGGAAACGACCAGTTCGTTCCGGTGTAAAACCACCACTCATAAAATCAGTATTAACAGCGTTTCCTCGTTTTTGCGCTGGAATAACATCTGTCCCTATCCTTCCCCCATCAATCCACAACCCACTAACGCCCCACTTTAAAGCGTTGTTAGCGTAAGTGCCATCGTTAGGTTTAACTGCAACCAGTATCGGTTCGTATGCAGGCTTTAGGCCGTGAGATTTCCAACCATTCCAGAGTTTTGCAGGCTCGGTGGATGGTGCTGTAATATTAATTTCTATTGCTTTTGTTCCTCCTACAGTGTAATGCTCACAATTTTTATTACCAATACCAGATTTATTTTTTTGTTTGCCTATTATTTCTCTTTTTGCTCCAGCCTTTTTGTCTAATTGCTTACTAATATCTGTCGCTTTCGGAAAACCACTTCCATACAACCACATTATACAATCTTTTAAAATAAATCCAGCATCTTCAACATTGACAGCCATTCTGTGCTGTGTCCTACTTCCAGCGAAACATAACAGTGTGCCACCAGGTTTCAATACCCTAAGACATTCTTTCCAGATGTCTTTACTTGGCACATCATAGTCCCATTTCTTTCCCATGAAACTTAGCCCATAGGGTGGGGTCAGTGATTATAGTATCGATGCTGTTTTCGTCTAACTGTTTCATACCCTCTAGGCAATCCATGTTGTGTATCTTATTCAATTTCATTTTCTAACGTCCTATACTCTATAGTTCTTCCTTGTTTTTTAGCTTCTTCAATGCCGAATGTCATTCCCCGAGAAATTCCCAAATCAGTATAAACAATAGTTTTATTAGCAAACTTTCCCCATGCTAAACCTGCGCCAATGCCCAGCGTTCTTTCCTCTTTAATATCGTCGTCTAAAATTCCGTCTTGTGTATATAATAAATGTGAGGCAAACGGAAACTCTCCCCTACTAAAACAATCTTTCATACACTTTCTCGCATATATTATATTTTTTTCTACATCACCTGCAAAAGGACTTTCTACAAGTACCATTTTATTTTCTTTTTTCATTTTTTATCACCACGGATCTAATGTTTTATGTTTCGAAGCCGTCTCAATCAACTTCGCTCTATTTTTAAAATTTGAAAATTCCGATATAAAGTATTCCATTTCACTCCAGAATTTTCCTAAGTCTAAATCTCGTATCTTTAAATCTAACTGTTCGAATTCTTGAATCGTACAATATCTTTTTGATTTACCGACCCCAAATTTTTTATTAACAATTATTCTATGTCGTCCCGCACCATACTTCTTAGCAATTTGGTATTGTAATTGTGAAGTGTTTTTGTATGTGTTTGGATCGTGAACGTTAAAAACCCGCGATACAATCTCCATGTTATTTTTTAATTCAAGCGCCAACCATTTTTGAATTTCTCTAAGACTGAACTTTAGTTTTCCGTGTTCGACATGTTTTTTCATGTATTTATTAAATATTAATAGTCCAATGCCCGAACCGTCTCCTTTAATCATCGGCAATCCTTTGACTGTAACTCGGCCATTGTTTTCAACGTACACATAATGTTTCTTTAGATATTCGCCATCTTTTTTAAAGAACCAAATGTGTTTAATTTCGGCGTCAATGCCCATGTCGAAAGTGTCAATGGGAAATGGTAGATTTTCCTTGATGTGTTTTATTATCTTGTTCTTAACATCCAACAAACGCTTTTTGTCTTTAAACACGTCTTTCAAAAAGACAGAATCAGTGTCAGAATATAAAACTTGGTAACCCGCCTCTTGAAAAACTTTTCGCGCATACTTAGTAGAATTTCGTGCCATTAATGTACAATCGGAGGCTGTGTTATAATTATAAACATTTTTAAAAATAGGCGAACCACTAATCCCATACATCGTGTTCAAAATAATCTTATTTACAAACTCTCGACGATCCTTGGTTTTTTTATATTCCAACCTTTCGTTGTATAGTCTTATTAGGAAATTTTCAATCAACCCACGCTTCTTAGTACAATATCGACCATTGACCGGATATAACTCATTACCAGCCCACTTTTCGTTTCTATCACAACACATACATGAATGTGAGTATAAGTTAGCTTGAATAAAACAATGCGGGTAAAGGGAATTGAAGTCTAAACAATATATATCATCTTTAGCATAATCAACAAACGGTGCTGATACAAATCCACCTTCAAATTTTTTTCGTTCAGTATCTTCACTGTATTCTTCTGGGATTCCAGTCTGATGGCAAATAACTTTATAAGCATAGGCACCAGGACTTGCCGATATCCATTTTAACTTTTCTTGATCGTAATCGTTCATATAACCTTTAAACGGTAAAAAAAAGTTAAACAAATGTTCATACACACCTTTAGTAACTTCTATATCTTTTATTGTATATTTTTCTATTTCTAGTAACTCTTCTCGTGTTAGTCGGTCTTTGTTCAAAAGACTATAATCTAAATCTCCCTTAGAAACGTCTAATCCGAAAAAGATAGCCATGTTCTTTAGAGACTTGGCTTCTTGCTTGCAGTCTAAAAGGATTTGTCTTTTTTTTATTGTCTCCCTAAGATCAATGTGCGATTTATATTCTCTCCAAATACCGTCTCGTTGCATGATTGGCATATCATATTCTTTGGAATTAAATCCAATTATAATAGGATGTTCGGATAATAATTGTAATATGTTTTCTTTTTCGTGTTCGTTGTAGAAATAATACTTGCCGTGTTTATAACTATTCGCGCCAAAAAATCTAAAAATATCGACATCTGGATTAGGTTTGCCTGTCGGAGTTCTCGTCTCGATGTCGAATATAAGTACGTCTTTTGGGAAACTCAAGTTATAATACCTCTTTTAGTTTTGTCATAATGGTTTCAATCACACTAACTGTTACTGCGTTGCCACACTGTTTATATCTTTGCGTGTCAGATACACTGTTAGTCCAACCATCAGGAAACCCTTGTAATCGTTCGCATTCTGTTGGTGTTAATCGTCTAATTTTATTAACATAATATGGTGATCGATCTAAAGTAAAACAATGTTTTGATGATTCTAATAAACCCGTACCGCCTTTATTAGGATTGCCACTTCTAGGACAATGTGATTGTATCATCACTCCTCCAGTGTTTGCTGAATCTACCGTGTATGTGTAATCTCCTTTTATATTTTTTTGGTTTCTGTTAATAAATTTTAAAGGATGTCTTATTACAATTCCAGGCATTGAGCTAGGATCATTTTCAGAATGATTTGTAGCACATAAACATGGAGTAATATTGTTTTTTCGTATTCGTAATCCTTCATCGTAACGAAAATCTGCAATCATATTCATACCCCTGCCTACTTTCATTTCAGCAGTAGTTAGAGTTGATGCAATTTGCTCTTGAATCCCGTGTGTCTTGTTAGTCGATTTATCGCTTTCTCTGAAAGGTAATATTTCTGATCCACTTGTTCCTCTAAAACTTCCGATAATGTTGTCATAATAGGACTTAACTCGCTCATTATCTTTATTTGTTGTAATGGACTGCACCACATCTGAATGTTTGAGTTGTTTAACAGTCTCTTTTTCATTTTCCATTCGCTATTGTTCCTCCATTTTTTTAGTATATTGATTATTTCCGGTTGAATATTTACTGGCATGTTTTCCATGTTCTATCATCTCCAAATTTTTAATTATGTTATTCGATTTATCTCTATCTTTGTGGTGTATGTCAAACCCTTTTGGTATATTACCATTGTGAAATTCCCAAACATATCGGTGCATTAAGCAATCCTTTTTTCTGTTTGTATTCCTATAATATCCATTGTTTTGTGGAGTAAATTTTACATTATTAAACATCAGATGTTTTAATTTCTTTTTAATTCTTAAAATAAATTTTCTTCTTTTGAATCCACAATAAACGGACTGTCTAGTCATTCCAAACACATCACCAACTTGGGCTAACGAATAACCGTCTTGATATTTTAAATACATCTCTTCATATAATTTGTTCTTTGTCAAGTAAGTCACCTCTTATTCCCCAAATAAAAACACGTTCTCGATTTTGTGGAACGCCTAAGTTTTTAGAGTTTAACACAGTGAAATCTATTACATATCCTAAACTACACATATGTTCACACAACCGTTCGAAACTATTCCCCTTATCGTGAGATAATAATCCTTTAACATTTTCAAATATAAAATATTTAGGTTGTTTTTCTTTTAAAATTTTAAAAGATTCAAACCACATTGTTCCTCTAATGTCTTCGAACCCTTTTCGTTTTCCTGCGATAGACCAACTTTGACATGGTACTCCACCTAATAACAAATCGAAATCTGGTAATTCGCCTACGTTAATTGTTGTTATGTCTCCGTAGTTTTTGACTCCTAGTCCAAAATTTTTCTCGTATGTTTTTATAGCATACTTATCTATTTCTGAATATCCTACACATTTTGCATCTGGTATTATTGTTTCTATGGCTTTTTCAAACCCACCTATTCCACTAAATAAACTAAAATATTTCATTTAAAATCACCTCTTAAAATTTTAATAAAAATAAAAATAAAAAAATACATACAATTTTTGTATGCGTGTGTACAATTATTGTACTAAAAAAGTTTATTCAACTTTTTCTACAACGTAAACAGTACTATTACCAGTTCCGTGTTGTGAAAATGATAACTTTACTCTTGACGTGTTTTCAAGACTTTCTAAATGCGGTCTTAGTTTACTTAAAAAGTTTGCTCCACTTTTTGAAAATACCTTGTCGGTTACTGGATTTCCTTGGTATTCAAAAACATCCATGTCAATCATGATCACGGGTCCTTGTGATTCATCAAACACTTTTTCTGAGAATGACCAATTGGTAATACCCAATGTAAGTTTAGTTCCGTCGTTTGGTAATTTAATATATTTACCCATAGTTGCGTCGTCCCAAGCTTTCGCCGTCGGGACAATCATTTTTTTTTCTTCACTCATTTTGTTTTTTTCCTATCTTGACTTGGTCTTATTGCCTTGTCTTGATCGTAATTTAAAGAATTCGTATCACTGCTTCTTTACTTAAATATATGATAATCTCTGTTATTTATAAACTTTTATATCCTCTAGTATATAGTCACCCAAAATATGATGGTCGTTTTGGACTTTCGTCGTTTACTAAGTTCATTATTTCGTCTTTCGTTATTTTGGTTATATCTTCACTACTTATTTTGTCGTTGTCTGTAATAATTTTGCCGATTTTCTGATAAAAATGTCGTTGTTTCTTCGGAGACACTTTGTATATGTTAGCTATTAACTCGACATCTAATGCAATGATAAAAGATAATAAAGACAGTTGCATTTTTTCGTCCTTATCCTCTCTCGCCTTTTGTAGCAACTGAACTTTTCTTCTTTGGTGTCTAGTCAAAAAAGTGGTAACTGTCTCTGACATCGAAATCAACTCTTTGTTTAACTTTTTACCATAATATTTTTCTGAAGTATCTACAGTTTTCCGAAGTTTCTTTTTGATTTTCAACATTGCGAAAAATAACGTTATTCGGTCAAACATCTTAAATCGTGCTCCACCATTAATTTTACCAATCCGTCGAATGTTGTTCGAGCTGTCCAGTTTAAAACGGTTCTAGCCTTAGTTGGATTAGCTAATAACAAATCAACTTCTGCTGGTCTGTAATATTTCTCATTGATTTCTAATACAACAGTTCCGTCGACATAACCTTTTTCTTTTAGTCCTTCACCTTCGAATATGATTTCTTTATCAACCGCTTTAAATGCTGCTACTACGAAATCTCTAACTGAATGTGTTTCACCTGTTCCAATAACATAATCGTCAGGTGTTTCCATCTGAAGCATCATCCACATTCCTTCAACGTAGTCTTTAGCGTATCCCCAATCTCTTTTAGCGTCCATGTTACCCAATGAAAATCGTTCTTGTTTTCCAGTCATAATATGTGCTACAGCGTTGGTGATTTTCTTAGTTACAAACTCTTCTCCACGTCTCTCTGATTCGTGATTGAACAAGATTCCAACACTTGCATGAAGTCCATAGCTTTCCCTGTAGTTCCTAACTAATTCGTGTGCAAACACCTTAGCACACGCGTAAGGGCTTCTAGGATGCCACGGAGTTGTCTCTGATTGTGGTGTCTCTTCTACTAAACCGTATTGTTCTGACGATCCAGCTTGGTAAAATTTAATTTGATGATCTAAATCTTTTTCGTATTTTCTAATCGCTTCTAAACAGTGTATTACTCCCATACCTGTTATTAAACAAGTCGAGTACGGTGTGCACCAAGATTCGGCAACGTAAGATTGTGCAGCTAAATTATAAAACTCGTGAGGTTTAGCTGTTTCGACTGCTTTGTAAATCGATTCGCCGTCAGTCATATCACCAGGAATTAATGTGATTTTATCTAGCAAGTGTTTTATTCTATGAGTGTTAGGCGTTGAATTTCTGCGAATTACTCCAAATACTTCATATCCTTTTTCTAGCAAAAATTCTGCTAGAAAACTTCCGTCTTGTCCGGTAATCCCAGTTATCAGTGCTCTTTTTTTCATTTTGATTTCTCCTTATTCTCTTTTTTCTTTTAATAATAAACATATTTGCGTCCTCTTCCCACTCGTAAAACTCCGTTGCAAAACATTTGCGCCAAGGTAAATTGCCGAAAAGTGTTTTTTTGTATACTAATATCATGAATTTATTTTCTAAAACTTCATATTTAGCGTTATCATAATATTGATTTTCTTCTTTTGTCATTTCGTTTCTCTCCTTCTTAATAGTGATAATCTTCCCACTTCATTTCGTCGCCATCTAAATAACCATATAGTTTTAATGATTCTCGACCGACTAACATAAACTTCTTAGTTGTTTCGTCGTCCCACTGTGTCCAATGCGGGAACCAGTGTTCTTTAGTAATATTAATTTTTTGTTTCATAAACTCTGTATCAACCTCTTTGTCCAATCCAACAAAATCTATAATCTTTTTCATTCCTGGATAATCGTTTTCTTCGTCGAAAATGTCTTCGAATTTTACTGTCATGCAATTATCTTTTCCCTGTACAGCTTTGTAAATTAGTTCATCCTTTTTACGCCACCAATATGCAACCTTTTGAAATATGTCGAAATCTTTCCAATCTTTAAAATTTTTATCATCAGGAAAATATGTACAGTCGACTCGTTTAGTATATTCGTAAGACTGAGTTTTCCAGCAGTTCATTGCTGACCGAGTTACGTCTCGACCGTCTCGAACTACGTGGATTATTTTAACATTTTTCATATTTTTTAAAATTACTGGAACTAACGAATAGAAACGGTTGTTAGATTCAATACACAGTGTTGCGTTTTCTTTTTTCATACTGTCTAATATTTGTATTCTGTCTATATAAAACAAGTCCCACGCCTCTTCGTCAGTAAGTTCACCATGTCCATACTTGACTCCGAGTTCTACCAAATCCGGTTTGATTTCGTGGTATGAAAATATTCCATCGTAACGTTCGAAGTATTTAGCTAAAAATCTTGTAGCGGTTCGACCGGTTGATATAATGAACACGGCTGGCGTGTTTTCTAATTTGTTTTCTTTCATTTTAATTTTCTCATGTTGTCGTATTTTCTTAGTGGACTATCTTCCTTCAAGTGATTTTTTACTAAGTCTACGACTGTGTTAGTTCTATCCTTCGACCATTTAAGATGTCGTGATAATTTCAATATCATGTCTGCTCCCAATACTTCGTGATCTACATAGTTGGATTTGAATACATCGTTAACTGTTTTATTTGTTCTTACGAAAGGTTTACCGATGTCGTGCAACAAAGCCGCCCATCTCAAGTTTAAATCTTTAGGACAATCTTCAACGACATTCATAGTGTGTTCGTCTAAAGTGTAATCGTGATACTGACTGTTTTGTTCATAATCAAATTGTAATGATAACTCTGGTATCATATATTTAAAACAGTTGCACTTCCATAAGTTCTCTAGCCCATTTCGAACATGGTCGGTCATTAAAATTTTGTCCATTTCCATCATCCATCTTTCTTTAGAAATTTCTAACAACTTTACTGACATTCGTCCCATCTTTTTGTAAGTAGTTTCTTCTATTTCAAAACCGAATCTGGACGCGAATCTAATCGCTCTCAATATACGCAAACTATCTTCCTTGAAACGATGTTTTGGTATTCCTACTGCTCTTATTATCCCTTTTTCTAAATCTTGTCTACCATTAAATGGGTCTATCAAACAAAATTCTATAATATCTTCTCTAGTTATATTCACCATAATTTTTCCCCCATGTTATAATTTTTTTATTTAATTGTTTTAAAGTTATTGATGAATTTTTGTTTTTTCTGGAATTTTCTCTATGTAATAATATATTACAATTTGCCGGATGTTTTAATATGTTAGAGTCTATATTATTAGTAAAGCCATCGTAAATAGATAACATGTGATCCATCGTATAACCTGTTTTGTTTTTAGTCGGATGAAACATGTTTCTAATTTTAGTAATATCAAACTCATCTGGAAATAAACCTGGATTGAAATTAAATCTGCATTGTAATTTATATTTAGTAAATTCTGATTTATCTGGATTAAAATTTGGATTATTTTTCCCTCTAAAACTATTTTGTCTTCTTTTCAATTCTTCTTGAGAATATGTTGGGGATTTCCTTTTTTGGGGATAATTTTTTGCACTTTTTTTTACTCTCTCATCTGTTCCTTTGGTCAAACCTTTGTTCCATGTTGTTAATTCTCCATTGCTATACATTTTTTTCTTGGTTTTTCTTTCAGTTATTCCATAATTTCTAACTCTCTCATCTGTTTCTTTTGTTAATCCTTTATTCTAAGGTATTCTGTCAATATTCATATTATGGCCTTTTTTAAAATTATTATTATGGCCAACAATAAATCTATTGTATTTTCCACGATATTTTTTAGTTTCTAGACCACATCCACAATCACAAAAATTACTCATCTTTTCTCTCCCTCATCTTTATAAGTTTTAATAATTTTTTTCCAGAAATACACATGGAGTTGATGGTGAAGTCACGTCTACTTAAGTCTTCGTGAATGTTAGTCACATACTCAACTTTAGGTTTCCTGTTTCCTTCTTCATATTTTTCAGTTCTGAAAGTAGTTATCTCTATCATCTCACCATCAATCTTACATCCAATAGTTCCAAACCTTTTCCCGACACAATAAGCACGTCTTTTAGCTTCCTTAACTAATCTTTCTATTTCGTCTGGTTCAGCTGGTGTACAAAAATCATAATCTTTCGGTTCGATTTCTAAGATGTAGTCTCTAACACATCCACCGACTGCGTATACTGGGTGAGGGTGCATCATTTTTGTTACTTCTTCTAATAATTGTTTTAGTTTCATTTGTCTACCTCATATCTAACTGCCCAAATATACTTTCCTTTTCCTGGATTGTCGCAATTATCATATTTTCTAAAATGATCATAGTTATTTGATTTTAAAAAATTCATCGTTCGGTTGTGAGATATTCTTATAATCCGGTTTTTAAAATGAATTGCTAAAAATACCTCCCCTCTAATACGTTCAAGCTCGATTTCTGGAACTTCGAATAGCTCGAACTTAATTTCAAACACTTTACATATTTTTCTAGCACTAAATTTATCATAATATTCATTTGTCATTAATTCTTCTCTCATTTTATTATACCTTGGATATCCTTAATTTGTATAATCGTGCAGTTTCTTTTGCTATAGCACTTTTAGCCATTTGAGATTCAACTATTTCTCCTTTGGCTTCTCTTAATACGTCTTCAATCATTGCACTTATAACTTTTCTAACCTGTTCTATTTCTGTGGGGTTATTCAATTTGTCTAATACATGATTTAATCTCATAGGGGTAACCCATTCTTCTGCTATTTTTTTAGATTCTTTTAATATTCTAAGTTTTTCTGGGTCGACTTCTCTTTTGGTTTTTGTTTCTTTGAATTCGTCTCGTTTGTGTTTTACGATTATTCTTTTTCCATTGCTTTTTGTGCATTCGGTTAAAGGTCTTAAAACAACACCTTCTCTTAATTTATCTTCTACTACCCCGTTTCTTTTAGCTTGAGTGGATGGTTTATCTCTCTCAGCATCAATCAATTCCAAGTCGGTTTTAATCTGAACATAATCTACAAATTCCAATCCCTTTTTTTTAGTAACATCTTCAGCGTTTATCACGTCTAACCAAGTCTCTCCAATCTTTACATCGAACACAATAAACTTTAATTCCTTTCCATAAGTTTCAGACATCCCCTGTTGCTTCCCACCATATGCTTCACCATGCAAAACGACGTTCACGTCCGGAAATTCTTGGCAAAACCTAGTTTTCAAATGTGCATGGTCGAAAAGTTTTACAAATTTCTCATGTTTTTCTCCACCAGAAAAATATCTAATTTCTTGGTGTTCGTGATTCCATCCGATGTGTGCAGATGTACCGTGAATTTTTTCTAATGCATAGCATTCTTTGAAATTCATTATGTCTATATTCTTATATAAATTATCTATGTGCATGTATCCCATTTCTATTTCTCCCCATTTTCTATATACTCTACAAAAATATTAGCATCTGTTTTAACTTCTACAGGATACTCTTTTTTTAATTCTTCTAGTTTCCTTCTATCAAATGGCTTCGTCTTTATATGGTAACCATTTCTTGTCACATGGCCTTCGATAACTTCGGCAAATTTTTCCAATTTGTCGCTAAATTCAATAACACCTTTTTTGCTATCATAATCTATCATAAAATATTTCTGACTCGAAGTTTTACATTCTTTAGTCATCAACGTCGAGTAAAAGTGACCATACAACTTCTTAAACATTTTACTATTGTCGACACCTTTGCCTTCTTCCTCGATCCAGTGTAATATTTTCTTCATTAACAAGAACGTCGCTTTCTTAGCATCCCTTGCATTAAGCGATACATACAAATAAAACGGATATGACTTATCGTTCTCGTCTTTATAATTTTTAATTTGTGCTGACATTGTGTTGTACTTTTTAATAATATCTTCTTCTTTTTTAATAACGTCCCTAAATACAATTTCTTGAGAGTTAGTAATTTCGGGAGTGTCCTTTTTTCTACTGACAGCTAACAAGACATAACAATCACACGGATTATTAAACTCGCAATGTTCAGTTAAAAATTTTGTTTGTTCTTTCATTTTATTTAACCCTTTTTTTAAAAAAAGAAAAAAATAAATGCTTAAAGTGATTCAAGCATCTGGTGTAATTCTTCAGCGGATTTGTCTTCAAGTTCTGAATCCTGTTTTCTTGAAATAATCGCCATAATTTTTTGTTTCTTTTCTCTTCTTTCCGCCGCAAGTTTCCTTGTTTCAGTCTCTAACTGTTTGGTCTTTACAACATGTTTTACAATTTTTATTTTGGTTTCTAAAATAACATCTGCAACATTTTTCGTTTCTAACAGACTGTCTTCTGAAATTTGTTTTTTCTTAGAATTTAATTCTTTATAAACTTCATCTAATTCCATAACATTTAAATCCCAAAGATCCTCGACTGCTAATACTCCTTTGTAGTTAAACCTTAGTTTTTGTCTTACTGCTGTTTCATATATTTTCATTTTGTTTTTACCTCTCAAAATTTTATTTTTAGTACTCTTTTTGTGTTTCCTTCAACCCGTACTACGATTGAATTTTTCTGTGTCGAACTGAATCCCAGTCCAGACAATTGACCATCTGCGTCGTCTACTTTCATTTTACTTCCTAATGCTTCAAATACTTTTCTATGTTTCGTCAACTCGTTGTTTAGATACTCGTTAAAGAATCCGTTTGGTGTTTCCTCGTTGATACAACCTTTCAACATAAAGAAGAAGTGTTTGTTTCCAATACCTTTTTGCTCATTCCAGTAGTTAGGTGAATACATCATTATCGATACAGGAACAAAGTTGTTCGACTTTACGTTCCAAATTTCTCTTGATGACATTTGTGAAGGCAATTTTTCTTTAATTGTAAAATTTTCTCCGTCAAATGTTACCTCGGCTACTTGAACTTTTTCATTTTGTTTCAATGGGTGTGGATAATCAAAGTTGTATTGTTGTCCATTAAATTCAATCTCAGCTTTAAACCCGCCTTGACCGCCCATGTGAGTATAGTTGTGTACTAAGAACTTGTATGTTCCTTTACCCATTTTGTCTTTTCTCGTCCATGTGATATTCTCAACTGCTGGAACGTTTCTGGTAGGGTTGATTATGTCTATGTCTAACTCGCCAGTTGTATTACGGTTGGTCTTACTGGCATAAAAGATCTTATTTCCACAAGGCTCCATACAATGTGCATCGTAGTCATCCTTGTTATGCTCTCTTTCGTCATTCCACTGTATTGAAAATCTTAATACTCCATCAACTCTTCCACCAGCAGACTTCACGTTCTTTTTAATATCCGAATCTGCAATGTTTCCTGAATATGCCCAACTAAAGTTGTTGTCCCATTTAAACATTGTTTTGCTATCGGCTTTATACGGAGCTATTAATGATACCATATTTGTAGCATGTCTACCCTCAACGAATATTTCCATATTCTTTATTGTCGGTAAAATGTTCTCGATGAAATCGTTAACCGGAACTTCTTCAACTTTGCTGAATGTTTTCGGATTGAATTTAACATCTTTTTCGAGCTCATCAAATACGTCTCTACTTTGAAGTTTCTTTTCAACGTCCCTGTTTACGAAGAGAACATTGTTGACATTTACATCTTCGAGTATTGCGAATCTTCGCTGCAATGAATCCATGAAACCCAACTCTTCAAGTTTTTTCTTTGCGTCTTCAAGCATTTTTTTAGTATAAAGTGGCTTTGGTCTTTTGTAATTAGTAGGTGCGACAATCACTTCATATTTCTTTACGGCTATATCTAAATCCATATTCTTAGATACATTTACTAACAAAGTTCCAATACTATGATTTTTTATTTTTCCAATTACGCCACCAACAGATGTTGCCTTGTCCCATAAATAAACGTCTCTTTCTTCTCCATTAAGAGTTTTATATTCTTTTTGATATTTATGAAAATTTTCTAAAACTGTTTTCCATTCAGCACCTTTGTAAAGTGAGTTCTGTGAAATCAATTCTAAAACTGTTAACACTGACTCTTCTGAAATTTCTTCTAAGGATCTTTTGAATACATCCTTAATGTCTCTATATTTAGCTTTAACTGTTTCTATAGAATCGCTGCTTGTATTGACAAACTTTGGTAGTAAATCTAAGTGAAAATGGTTCCATGTGACGATGTTACCATTGTCGTCTTCGTGATTTTCTTTTGTTCCAATGCTTTTGAATTTGCTAATAAAAACATCTTTAATTAATTTTTCTTTAACATGTTTTGCCAATGCCTTCGCGACTGGTCCATATGCATCATGGTTCAATTCAAAGTCCCATATACTGATTACTTCCCCGTTAGTGATTCCAACAACTCCACCCATAGCATTAATAAATTGTTTACAACAAGAACAGTCATGTTCTCGTCTCTCACGATATATGTCATTCGTTCCTTCAGGGAAACTATTTAGATATATGTCCCACAACTCGTTTTTTTCTGTGTCAACGGCGTATATAAAATCTGCGTCTTTTGACATTGTTTCAAAATGTTCTTTTAATTTTTCTTGTATTTTTTTAAATTCACTCATTTTTTTGTTCCCCTTTCCTCTTTTCAACGAAATCTGTTTCGTATAATAATAAATGTGGTCTCCCATTAACAAACTCTATATCACTACCATGTAATCTTGAAAAATCTTCTAACTCTCGTAACGTCATGTTAGGATTCATAGGAATAAGTTTTTTCACCATCTTTAAATATATAGTAACCTTCATGGTTTATAAATATTTATATTCTCGAGTATATGTTATTGGTTAATATTCCAACTGCCGTCGTCATTGTTACCCAAACACCAATACTGATTCTTATAATCATGCCAAAGCAACCCAAGATCTCTAATTCTTCTCAACTCGCCTTTAAAATCCTTTAACTTATAATCACTCATCTTTTTCTCTGGATCGTCTTCAATCATTTGTAAAACTTCGGTCTCTTTCTGAGTTAAAAACTTTCTCTTATCGAACTTGTTATTCAACTCTTCATCGTCCCACCAAGTACTAATAACAAACATCATTAAATCTTCTAGATTTTTGTAGTCTTCATCCTTAGCTATCAGGTCTATATCTTTCTCGCACAAACACCGCCACTTAACGATGCCATCTAATAAACAAAAATAAACTCTGTTTCGTTGCTTGTTAAAAACGTCTTCATAACCAACCGGAATTAACTCACTTATTTTAGATATTATATCCCTGACTCTGTTTCTATCTAGTTTAACTTTTTTAGACATTAAGAAATCGTAAACGCCCAAGAACAATTCTTTGCCGATGCTATCTTCATACTCGTCGTATGTTATCGCTTCGTTATAATTTTTCCATTTAACAGCTATTCCGTTTTGTCTAACAAACAAGAATCGCCCAATAGTGTCAGGTGGAATTTTGCTAATGGTGTCAATCAACGGTTTTTTAGCGTAACTGTGAATCGGGTTAGTACAAGCATAAACTTTAGCGCTCATTTGAATTTCAAAACTGTTGTTACCCGATGATGATACGAATCTACTATGGTCTAACAAAGAATTTAAGTCGGACAATTCTGCATTCTCTTTACTTTTATCTAACTTGTTTAAAATCTTGAAAAACTCGTCTGTGAATGCTACTCTAATAGACTTAGCCCAAGCTCCGATATCACCTTTATTTTTATGACTAGGTAAAATACCTTTCAACGTAGAACCACCACTAGCCTCGATCAAATTAGGTTCATCAAACTTTTGAAACATTGCTTGCATTTGTGGAGTTTTCCCCGTTCCTGTTGGTCCAATCTTTAAAAGGTGGTTGGGTATTCCCATAAATTTACCACTGAATAAGTTAGACATTTCTAAATCTTCCCATAGTTTGTTAGGTAAATGGTAAATAACTGAACTATCATCTCCAAACCTGTGTGAATAAATAAATCTTAAAATTGTTTTTCTATCGAAATGAAACCAGCTAAACACTTCTTCCATGTTATTAAATACTGGAGTTTTAGAAGTGTATGAATGAACAAATATTGCATCGATTTTAGTGTTGATTTTTCTATCTAATCCGATTAAGAATGTATCTAACAAAGAAACCTTAGAACCAAATACAGTATAACGACCACTTTTTAATTTACTTAAACTGAACACAGTGTATTTTTTATACTTAGTCGACATTTCGTAAATGTAAAATTCACCTTCAATCATTCCAACCTGTTTCCAATCTTTATCATTCTCTCTATATGCGGTATCATCTAAAAATTTAGTATCATATTCCATTGAACGATTCCATACATTATCGTCTTTAGAATCTGCTTTTATTCTATATTTCCTTCCCAAAACTATTCGAGTTTTATAGTTAGAAACTAATGATAACACTCCTTCGATTTCGTATCCTCGATTAATCGGAAAAATCTGTTTTTCTGTATGAATAAAATCCTGCTTAAGTTTATACCAAGGTCTTTCGTCGTCTAAAAAACTAATATTAGATGCTTCATTCAAACATCTCTTACATACACTTTTATAATATTCTGGTTCATGTTCTTTAGCCCATTTAACGACTTCTAAACAATTAAACTTATTAGTCTTCGGCTGATTCAACCAACCCTCTGTCTCGGCTGGATTCTTTTTCATCTTGATGTACATCTCTTTAGCTTTTTCTGGTGTTCCTTTCGTCCTAAAATAGTAAGACATATTTTTTCCGATAACATTGTTCCACTCGTATCCATGTGGATCTTCTAATGGAATTTCTTTATGACCATCTTTCCAAAATTTCTCTAACAATGGACAATGGTTCAACCTATTGTGTTTCCCAGGAATACTTTTTGGGTCGCTTTTTACAACCTTTTTTGGTTTAGGAATTGGAGGGAAATTCAAAACAGAGAGCGGCGAGTTACTGTCGTAAGACATAACATTCGTCTGTTTTGGATTTCCTTTCTCCTTCCAATTTAGTGTACCTGGCACTCTCATAACCCTAGCTACATCATAAACAGATAAATCTACGTTAATTTTTTCTATAGATAATTTGTACTTAATTCTATTCAAAAAATCTTTCAATAATTCGTTGTTTACTATTCCATTATCAACGTCAGCTATCATTTCGGGAACTTGTATATACATATGATAACCATTCCCGCTAAATATTTTTACTTTAATATTAAAACCCAAAGAACGTAACTTATTTTCTATCTCGTCTATTTGTTGTAGTTGGTTTTCAGGTTCTAATTGAGAAAAATCGATATCGATGGGTACTAACTTCACCCTAACAACATCTTTTGCTTTACTACCGCCAAGAATTCGTTCGTGTACTCCAGCGAAAATATTATAATCTTCGTTCTGTTTACATTTAGCTATAAAATCTTGTAAAGAATTAACATGGAAAACTTTAGATGGTTCTCGCGTTTTAAACATTCTAAGTTCCGTTTCGTGTTTGTGGTTTAGTAATTTATAAAATATTTCGATGTGCCGCTCGTTCATTTTTCACCTCTCTTTGAAAAACTTATTTATAAATATGTGATAAATGATTTATAAACTTTGTTATTATGAAGGTACTATGTTTGTTATTACTCTTTAATTAACACATAGAAATTGTGTTTGGTGCATATATCATATTCACCGGGTCCGTCATGTCCTCTCTGAAATGGACATTTAAATCTGGTGGTTGCTGTACAATAAACGTCTGTTTGCGATGCAACGACTCCATAAGAAGAGCCGTCTTTATTTATACAAACTCTAATTAGACCTTCTAGTCTTGTGAAATCATCTAATGATATTTTTAGTCGACGTCTACACATTATCGTCCAATGTATTCCCATTTAATATCGAATATGTGAGGGTTACTAACTGCTAAACTTTTTATACAATTCGAGTTATTAAATTCTTCGAGTTCTTGTTCGGACACATTTTCGATTAATTTTCTGGCTGTTTCGTATATCAAGTTTAACACTTCTTTCTTTTCTGGTGTTAACCCGAACATATGCAAGACCTCTTCTGGCCACCTTTCTATCTCGACCGGTTTTCCTACATATCGACAATAATGTTCCTCTAGATCCATTGCAGTTTTACGACACGAACACCAGTCCATCTTGTGCCTCCTCATTGAATTAGATACTAATACATCTTCACACAATTCACATTTCCATTTTACAAACATTTTTTATTTACCTCGTATTTATGGAGTCTAGGGGGTTCGAACCCCTCGCCTCCCGGTTGCAAACCGGACGCTCTACCAAATGAGCTAAGACCTCTTTAACGCCGATGGTTGGATTTGAACCAACGATCTTCTGGTTACTGTAATAACCAAAATGCATCTAAATATTTTTGTGAAATCGTGTTCGTCTCGTCAATCACCATCGAATAACGTTCGTGAACAGCTGAAATCGGGAATACGTAATATTTTTTCGTATCTTGATTATAACCTATTATATAGTCGACTTCTTCTTTCGTATATCGTAGACTTTTTTTCTTACCCTTCTTTGGTTGTGTTGAATAAAAATACAATTCGTATTTGTTTTTACTGTTGTTCATGTAGACACTTTTGACCTGTATTCTCTTCATTTTACCGTTAACGTCTATAGCCAAATCGTATCTCGAATTCTCTGTCATCAGATTCAACACGTCGTATTCTAATTCCATCAATTTCGCGGCAACATATGTTTTAGATATATCACCCTTGTTTATTTTATGCATTTTGTTTTAACAGCCAGATGCTTT
>Ga0222703_1000085_pt1 | contig 22966 bp, 26 predicted proteins | sample AntAcemetage1506_FD_179827 | JGI IMG/M metagenome (GOLD analysis project Ga0222703, IMG submission 179827) | Saline water microbial communities from Ace Lake, Antarctica - #1506 | ecosystem: Environmental > Aquatic > Non-marine Saline and Alkaline > Saline | place: Antarctica: Ace Lake...
GTTTCATCAGTTTTATTATCTTTATCATCTTACTGCATTAATCTTTTTGGCTTTGATAATTAGAAATTATATTAATGTTTATCTTAAAAATAAATTAGTGAATACAAAAATATTTATTATTGCCATGTCGTTATTGGCTATAAGTCAGGTAATGTTTGTTTTTTCAAAAATAAGTTATTTATATGTTACTTCTCAAATAATTCAATTAATAAGTTATATAACCCTTTTAATTCTTATAATAAAGATTACAAAAAATGGAAAGACGAAACAAGTTAAACATAATTTATGATATTCTGGGGGTTATTCAGAAACGAGGAGAGATTAAAAAGACGCATATAATGTATCAGGCAAATCTTTCTCACAACCAAATGAAGTTGTATCTGGATGAACTTTATAAAAAAAAATTTATTGAGAACACTGATTCTGAAAAGCCGTTGATTAAGATAACTAAAAAAGGAATGGATTTTTTTAAACAGTATGCACAGGTTCTGGAGTTTGAGAAAACTTTTGGGTTGTGAATTGAAAAATTTTCAGATTATTTAATATTCTAAAACACTCTTTTATATAAGAATTACAAAATATAAAATTTAATAAACTATCTTACATTATTCTGTTTATGAAAAAATCTGTTAGGATTTATATTGATGGAACTGTGCAAGGAGTTTTTTTTAGAGCGTTTATTAAAGAAAATGCAGAAAGGCATAATGTAAAAGGTTTTATTAGGAACTTGGAAAGTGGCAAGATTGAGGTTTTTTTAGAAGGTGATAGTGATGGTGTTAACAAAATGATTGAGTTGTGCAAGAAAGGGCCGAAGCACGCGCAGATTCGAAATGTTCAGATTAAGCCTGAGAAATTTCAAGATTTTAAAGTTTTCAAGGTTTTACATATATAACTCAGGACAATAATTAATTTAAAGGGTGATTTATCTATCTTTCTTATGGAAAAAGATATTGATAAGTCTGGAAGATATAATTATCAAGCATTTCATTGTATTAGTAAAGAATCTCCTGATATAAAAATTCCAGTTGATTTTACTTTATTTATTCAGGATAATGGAACATTAGATTATTTAGAAATTATAGTTGATTCAGATAGAAAAGTGCTTATTAATCCAGAAAAAGAACTTACTCATGCGGATAAATTTATTGGTTATAATACCTTACACTATTTAGAAGACAAAATTGAACCTAACGAATTATATGAAATGATTGAAGCATTAAATCCAAAATCTAAAGAAATTGTTCAGAAATGGCAAAGAAGTTATGAGAGAAAATTAGCATTAAATCTTTAATTGTTCCTACTAATTGATTATCCATTAATTATTTAATGTCTTTTGATTTTTTCTATTTATGATTTACACAAATTCTGATGGCGGTGCAATAGAAACGAGGAAGTTTCACGCACCTATTGGAGGTTTCGCATGATTTACACAAATTCTGATGGCGGTGCGAGGGGAAACCCTGGGCCAGGGGCAATTGGAGTTGTTGTTCGGGAGAATGGAAAAATTCTTGTGAAATATAGTTCAATGATTGGGAGTTTTGTTACAAATAATATTGCAGAGTATGAGGGTTTGATTAAGGCGTTGCAACTTGCTTCAAAGCACACAAAGGAGGTTACGTGTATTTTGGATTCTGAATTAGTTGTTAAACAATTGCTAGGAGAATATAAAGTCAGGAATCCTCGCTTGATGGAATTGTTTTTGAAAGTTCAGAAAGAGCAGGAGCATTTTAAAATTGTGAGATACAAGTATGTAAGTAGAGAAGACAAGTTTCAGCAAATTGCAGACGAACTTTTGAATGAAGAGTTGGAAAAGCACGGGTTTAAAAAAAAGGTGTTCAAATGAAATACAATAAATTATTTAGAGATAAACTTCCTGAGATAATTAAAGAAAAAGGAGAGATTCCTATTACACATATTGCAGAAGACAAAGAATACTGGATAAAGTTAAAAGAGAAACTTTCAGAAGAAGTTCAGGAATTTTTAGAGGAAAGTACTGAAGAAGAACTTGCAGATATTTTAGACGTTGTTGATGCGATTTGTGATTTTAAAAAAATTAACAAAGAAGATTTGGAAAATTTGAAAAAAGAAAAATTTGAAAAGTGTGGTGGATTTAATGAGAAGATAATTCTTGATGAAGTAAAAGATTAAAGTCCGTATAAAAATCCAAAGAGTTTATAGACTAAAATTACAGGCCAGACAATTGCTTTTAGAATTCCAATGACACCGTTCCCGAATGATATTGAATTTTGAATGTAATAAATTACTGCTCCAACAAATCCAAAGAAATAAATTCCTCCCCCGCACGAACACGAAGAACTATCCTTGAAAAAAGAACAGCACGTCATTTTATTTTCTTTTTTCTTTACACTCTTTTTCATAGTTAAATTAGTAAAAAGGTGTTAATAAATCTTTTGAATAATTATTTAAACTTAATTTCTTTAATTTAATTATGGGGAGAGAGAAACAAATTGTTGATGAGAGGAAGAGGAAGATAAGTGCGTTGAGAATGAGTGATGTTGAGCCGTATGGATATTTTTTTGATAAAAAGCAGAATGTTTCTGAATGTTTGAAGTCAAAGATTGGCGCGAAGATAAAAACTGCTGGGCGGTTGATGACAAAGCGGGATTTGGGGAAGATTATTTTTGCGCATTTGCAGGATGGGTCTGGGAAAATTCAGATTGTTCTTCAAGAAGGAGAAACGCCGAAGAAAGATTTTTTTAAAAAGTTCATTGACTCTGGGGATTTTATTGGTATTGAAGGAAAAATAATTAAGACAAAAACAAAAGAGATTTCTATTCTGGTTAAGAAGATTGAGTTGTTGAGTAAGGCGATTTTGCCATTGCCTGAAAAATTTCATGGTTTGCAGGATAAGGAAGAGAGATATAGAAAAAGATATTTGGATATGACAATGAATGCAGAAGTTAGAAATGTTTTTGTGAAGAGAGCAGAGATTTTGAGTATATTGAGGGAGTTTATGAAGAAGCATGAGTTTGTTGAGATTGAGACGCCGCTTTTGCAGACGATTTATGGCGGGGCGTCGGCAAAACCTTTTGAGACACATTGCGATGCGTATAATTCTAATTTGTATTTGAGTATTGCTCCTGAATTATTTTTAAAGAAAGCATTGATTGGGGGTTTTGATAGAGTGTATGAGATTACGAAAAAGTTTAGGAACGAAGGTGTTGATAGGCAGCACAATCCAGAGCACATGACAATTGAATGGTATCAGGCTTATGCAGATTATAATGATGGGATGGATTTATTTGAAGAGATGATGAAAATAGTTGCAAAGAAGTTGTTTGGGAAGTTGGAGTTTGAATATCAAGGACATAAAATTAATTTGGGAAAGTGGGAGAGGATTTCACTTTTGGATGCAATAAAGAAATATTTGAAGGAAGATATTTCAGATGTTAAGACAGATGCAGACGCGAGGCGGATTGCGAAGAAGCACGGAATTGATAAAGGAGTTACAAAGATTAATTTGGCTGATGAGTTAATGAAAGTTTTTAGACATAAGTTGATTCAGCCTACATTTTTAATTGATTATCCGATTGAGCTTGCGCCGTTGGCAAAGCCAAAGAGGGGAGACCCTACTAAGGCAGAGATTTTTCAACCATTTGTTGGGGGGATAGAATTAGCTCGGGCATATTCTGAGTTAAATGATCCAGAATTGCAGTTGGAGCATTTTGAAGAACAGGAAAAAGAAAGAAAGAAAGGAAATATAGAAGCAATGGAAACAGACAAGGATTTTGTGACTGCGTTAGAACATGGAATGCCTCCTGCGTGCGGAGTTGGAATTGGGATTGAGAGGTTGATAATGCTTTTTACAAATCAAGAATCAATTAGAGATGTTATTATGTTTCCTTTTATGAAGAAGGGAGAATAGGAAAGTTTTAAACATTCTCAAAAAACTTAATAGCAAAATTACAAAAATCAATAATTACTTGCTTATCTAATTCAAACTCTTTTCTGCTTCCAAGATAATTTTTAGAAGTTGGACTTATTTCTTTTCCTGCTTTTAATTCTTCATAAGTAATGCATTTAATATATTTTTTTGAAACTAAAATAAAATAAGCATTTTCAAAAGGATAATTTTTTGGTAAATCTTTAAATGTAAATTCTTCGCTTGTTCTGAATTTAACTTCAACAAAATAAACTTGATTGGTATTTGGATTTTGGACGACAAAATCAGGCATTCTCCTAATATCATTAGCGACATCACTACGAACTTTCTTAAGTAATTTCATAATTCCCGGAACCGTATTTTCCATACCATATCTAAATACATTATAATTTAATTTCAAAAATAATTCTTCAACTAAAGTTTCAGCAATTCTTCCCTTAATCATACTTTCTGTGAAGAAACTATCTCGTTTGGATAATCCATTCGGTTCTTCTTTTTTCTTTAAATCTTTCTTATTATTTGATTTTGGAGAAGAATTTTTTTGACAATCTCGGCATAAAACTCTTCCAAAATTTTTTTTAGAATAATCATGGACTTTTTTAGGAACTTCTGATTTGCATTTTTCGCAATGGTACTCCATTGAATTCTAAAGGAACAAACATTCTTATTCTTTTCCTTTTTCCAAAAATTCTAAAAACCCTTTCTGCTTTTCCTTTTTATGATTTCCAGAGAACAAGCAATTGAATTGTTAAATAATTATGAACAAAAAGAATCTGATATGAATCATTATTTAACGAGTGAGGCGATTATGCGTGGGCTTGCCTCTCACTTTAATGAAAATATAGAATATTGGGGGATGCTTGGTTTGTTGCACGACGTTGATTGGGCTTTGACTCATGACACGCCTTCTCAACACCTTAGCAAAACTGAAAAAATTCTAAGTGAAGCTGGTTTTGATTCTGAGTTTATTGAAATTGTTTTATCACATGGTTGGGGACATGAAATTCTGCCACAATGGAAAGACAAAGCGCGAGAGAAAAAAGTTGAACATTGTCTAGCTTCTGCAGAAACAATGACAGGAATTATTTATGCGTATGCTTTGATGAGAGATAAAAGAATTTCTGACATGGAATTAAAAGGACTAAAAAAGAAATTCAAAGACAAGGCGTTCGCGCAAAATTGCAACAGGGAAATAATTCGTGAAATTGAAAAAACTGGATTAACTTTAGACGAATTTTTTCAGATTTCAATTGATGCACTGAAAAATATAAAAAGCGAGATTGGTTTAATTTAATATGGCGCTGATAATAAAATCAAACATTAAGAAAGTTGTGAAAGAGTTGGATAAAGAAAATTCTGTTTCAAGTGTTGCTGAAGAAGTTGGAATGGCTTTGGAAAGAAAAGCAGAAGAAATTTTGCGCGATGCAATAAAACGTGCGCAGGCAAATGGAAGACGGACTTTACAAGCCAGAGATATATAAAATTTAAATAGTTCTAGCTACTTATTCTTTTATGGAAAAGGTGAAAAAAGAAAATAGTGCAGGGAACAAAGTTCCCTACGTCGTCCGCCCAAGCGTGGTCGAACGAAAGAAGAAAATTATGGAGATGATTAAGAAGGCTGGGAGTGAGGAGTATGAAACTGAGTGGGACGAGAAAGGAGCTCCTGTTTCTAAAAAAAAATCTAATGTTAAGAAAGGAAAATTATCTAGGGGACAAGGGGCGAGGTTTGAGTTAAAGGTACGTGGAGATTTGGAAAGCCAAGGTAGAATTATTGACAAGTGGAATAATAATGTTAACTTGGAAGAAGGAAAATTAACCAAAGCGAAAAGGAAATATAACCCTTTCAAAAAAATGCTTGTTGTCGGGACAGGTTTCCCAGACTTTATTTCAATTAAACATGTTCATGATGAATTGTATAGTGTAATTGGAGTTGAAGTTAAGATGAATGGAATTCTTTCTAAAATAGAAAAAGAAAAATGTAGATGGTATTTGAAAAATAAAATCTTCTCGCAAATCTGGATTGCAAAGAAAGGAATTAAAAGAGGGAGTATTGAATATATTAACTTTGCAGAGAAATATAAGATAAATCACCATAAAACTTAAATATACTTCTTACATTTTTTAATTATGGTAACCAAAAAAGGTATTGAAAAAAAAATACGAGAAAATGCTGAAGCTCTTAGGAAAAATCCTCTTTTAGGAAAAATGTTAAGAGAACTTTTATTAGAAAAAGATAGATTAATTGTTGAATATCCATGCATAGTAAAACCACAACATGAAATCCCTTTTGAGAATATTGGAAAATATAGAGAATACCATAAAATAATAAATGAATTAGAGAGAAGAGGGAATATTCGGAAAGACTCTTATGAGCCAAGATTCTAAATAATCACAACAAAACTTAAAATAACTAATTCCTTTTATTTTTTATGAATTATTTTTTTTGGATTTTATTTGTTTTAATGATTTCCCAAGTTTGTGCGATTTGCGAAAGTGGGCAGATTGATATTAATTCTGCTTCTTTAACAAAATTAGATGAGTTGAGCGGGATTGGTGAAATACTTGCTGGACGGATAATAGAGATGCGGCCTTTTGATTCTGTGGAAGATTTAATTGAAGTTGAAAGAATTGGGAAAATTACTTTAGAAAAAATAATAGCACAAGATTTAGCGTGTGTTGATGATGAAAAAAATGAACAAGAAGAATTAGAACAAGTAGACTTTGTAAAAGAAGTGCCTTCTGATTTGGAAAAAACAGAACCTTTAATTCCCCAGATTGTTGAAACTAAAAAAGAAGACAAACCAGAAATTATAACTTTAAATTCTCCAACAAAAGATATAAAAAGTAAAGATGATAAAAAAAATTTAGACAAGAAAGATTGGGCAAAATATGGGTTTGTTGGTTTTTGCGTTTTGCTTGGGTTTTTGTTTATTTTAAAAAAGCGAAAAGTTCGCAACGAATTTGATTAATGGAAACAAAAAAAATTACAGCAGTAATGATTTTAGAAGTTATTGGAAAGCCTGCAGAACATTTAGTAGAAACATTGGAACAAATAATTAAGGACATGGGCGAGGAAAAAGGCGTTAAAATTAATAATAAAAAAATCAGTGAGCCCACAGAGTTGAAAGAGAGAAAAGAGTTTTTTACAGCTTTTGTTGAGGTTGAAGTTGAGGTTGAAGAAGCATCGCAACTTGCAATTTTAATGTTCAAATATATGCCGGCACATGTTGAGGTTGTTTCTCCTGAATCACTTATTTTAACCAACAACGACTACGGGGATATTCTTAGTGAGCTTACAAGACGGCTTCATAAATATGATGAAGTTGTAAGAGTCGTTCAAATGGAAAAAGATATTTTAGAGAAAAAGTTGAAGAGTATTTTGGAGAAAAAAGAAGATAAGTAATTATTTCTTTCCCTTAGCAATATCTAATAAACTTGCAGGTTTTTTTGCTCCGCGATATTTTTTCATAAAAAACCAAATTAAAAAAACAGCTACTATTCCTACGATTGCCCAGCCAATTATCTTTCCTGATGAACTTGTTTCACTTCCCTTGCATATTCCTAAACAGCACTTGTTATCTTTTGCATAAATATAATCTGTGTCGCATTTTTCATCTAAAGAGCAAACCACTCCATTTAATTCTGCACAGGTTTTGGTTTGGTCACTAGGAGAATATTCATATTCATCAATAGGAATATAATCATTGATTATATTCAAGGAAATTTCAGACGACGTTGAAACGCCTTCTTCTGCAGTTATTTTTCCTTGAACCTCGACAGCCTTATCAAATGAGTAAAACATTACTTCAATTTTTACATTAGAATCTGGTTCTAATTTGTCAATTTTATCTTCTGAAAGAATGATGTAATTTTTTAACTCTCCAGAAATTTCCAAAGAAATATCTTCTATTGTTTTTTCCCCTGTATTATAAAGATAGATTTCCCTTATTGTATTTGAATTAGTTGGCATTGTAATTTCTAATTCTGATTTTTCAAAGTTAAAACTTTTTTGTTCGTCTATCTCTCGGCAACAAGTAGAAAAAAAACCGCAGTCTAATTTTCCTAAATCTTGTGAATTTTCATCACAAGAACTTTGGCATGTTCCAATATTTTCACAAACAGTCTCTTCTGTGATATCTTGGCTTACATCTTCTACTCCGAAAACATAAACAGGAATTTCATATTCCAATTTTTCTGTGCTTAATTTTATTATTTCAAATGTTGAGTTTGCATTTTCTATTGAAAAATAAATCTTTTTTGTTTCTCCTGTTCCTAAATTTATTGGCTCTTCGGTTTCTAAACCAACAGAAGATGTAACAACATCAATAATTATCTCAGATTCCTGTAAGTTTTCTACTTCAATAAAAAAAGCCTCGTTAGTATAAACCAAACCTGGCTCTATTGAAAAATCTGCCTTATTGTTTGTGATTGAGAAATTTTTTGTTAAGTCTTCTTTAATATTCAAACCTCCTTCTATATACTGAACATTTTCTATTGTAATAGAATAATTATTTTGTGGTTTTCCAAATAATTGGGCGTAAATATAAAAGTCGTTGTTTATCTTTACAACATAGGCAGACATAGGTTGTCTTACGTGCTCCCTATAGAAAGAAATATCTTCTTTTGTAATTGGTTCAAAAAAGTTTGCTGAGACTTTTGCCATAAATGTTTCTCCTTGGTCAAATTCTGTTTTCATTTCCATAGAAACTGCAGAGAGAACTGGTAAGAATAATATTAATAAAATAATAACACTCCTTTTCATAGATGGATTAATAGATTAGGGTTAATAAAGTTATTTCCCAATCTCCTTTAACTTTTTGAGAACATCGTCTAATTCTGATTTTGGTCTTGTTGTATGGGTTGGTCTTCTTGATTGCAAAGGCATTCTTGCAGAAGGACGCACCCCTCTATGAATAGGTCTTCTCATTGGTGTTCTTGATGGGGGAAGTCCAGGAGAAGTTTTTGGTTTTCTTTTGAATTTAGATTTTATCCTTAACCAAAAAGGACGCAACTTATCTCTGAAAATTATTCCTAAAACAGCCAAGACAATTAATATTAACAAAATCCAAATCCACCAATAGCTTCCTGTTGGTTCTGGTTCTTTATCCACACAACAAACTTCTCCTATGAAACCGCATTCGTCTGAGTTTTCTTCTTCATCACTTAAACAAGAATCTCTACATGCCCCTCCATCTAATTCACATTCTGATTGAACAGAAACAACCTTCTCACAAGAACCTTTACAACAATCATAAGTATCAAAAGATTCAATAGTTGAAATACTGCACACTTCATCTGAAGCACAGATTTCTCCTCCAAGCTCACTGCAAGTTTCTGAATAAGGGCTTGTGTCACAACATATTTTTGTTCCAGAACAACTAAAACTATAAGCACTTAATTCACTTCCTCCAATATCTGTGCAACCTGTTTCAAAAACACAATAACCATCTACATCTTCACAATCAGAAAAACCTGTTCCCCCGCCATTTCCACCAAGATCTTTTGGCCAAATAGAATACAAAATAAATGCGGTGTTCCGAATATTTCCTTGCCAACATCCTTCATCATCCTTGGCCCCTAAAAGCCAGTCCTTAGAATTTGTTTTTTCTGTTGGGTTTTCATCTTGAAAAGGAAGCAATGCCAAAGCAGTATCATAATATTTATCTCCTGAAGCAGACCACCATTTACTACTCTCTTGTTCTGATAATAAAGTTGCACGATAATCTGTATCTGAAGGGTCTATTAAATATAAAAATGCTTCTGGCAAGTATTGGGAATTATCTTCCACCATTGTAACCAAATAAGGTAAATATCCAGAAATATCTTCTCCTAAGGAATCCATCACAAATGTTGCCCACAAGCTACCTTCATAGTCACACGTGTTTCCTTGTTTAAAACAGGAAAAATCAACCTTTTCTGTTGTTATTCCGTCGGCAGATGAAGAAGATGTTTTGTCTGAAACATAAATTGTTGTAGGAGAACTTGCACTTTTATATAATAATGTTGTGAGAAATGATTTATCACAAGAAACATCAAACTCATTATCATAACAATTTGGAGAAATTTTTAGCCAATAATCTGCATAAGGTGTTTCAGATAAGCTTAAGCAATTTCCTGCTGCGGTGTTTATTTTTTTGTCGGCTCCAATTTCTATTGAATAAGAATCATCACTATATACTATTGTGCATGTTGTTGCCTCTGTGCTTTCTATTTCTAAATACCAATCAATATTTGCAGGAATTGTGTTTTGCGACAATAACCACGACTTTGCCTCTTCAACATTTGCATTTACATTGTCCAAAGCTAAAATTGCCTGAGCAGTTGTTTTTATGGTGCATCCAGAAGAAGGCCAGCATTCATTATCCTCTGAATCATCAAGAACATCTTCTTTACATTCTCCAATTGCTAACAAAGAAAAGATTTTTTCTTCAGAAGAAAGAGAATCACAATTTCCTTCTACTTTATTTTCAAGACAAGCATATGAATCATTTACTTCATCCACTGCAATTACTAAAGGCAGGGACATTAAAAAAATAATTAAGATGCTGAGTAATACACTTCTTTTCATAAGAAGGTTAGTTAATTGTTGTTTATAAATATTTTGAGAATATTTTAAATGGTGTCTTTTGATTTGGATTTGTTTTTATTCTGTTGGTAATTTTTTCTTACAACATAGTTCACTGGATTTTTTATCATCTTGCAGAAATTATCTGGTTGGCAGACTCCGATTCCTTCGTAGAACTCTTTGCAGTTTTGAGGCATGATTGGTTTTTTTGCATAGCTCCAAGAAAGTTGCGAGTTTACATAACCTTGTTTAAGAGGAGGATTATTTTTTTTGTTCCATTCTTCAATTTTCTTTTCAAGTTCTTCTTTGTCCATTCCAATAGAACGAAACAAATTTATCAAAACAAACAAGGCTCTTTTTTTCCCGTCTACAATTCCTTTTAAAATATTTTGAACGCAAGGAGGGAAATTTTCTTCAGATAAATTGTCAAGTTTGATTGGTTTGAAATCTGCGTATTTTCCTTTAAGTTTTTCTTTGTCTTCTCCTGATTCAATTTCATTTTGCTTTGCCCAGTCAAGTGCTTGCATTAAAAGTTCAGAGGCTTCTCCTTCTTCAGAATCAGGCATAAAATTTTTGATTTTTATTTTCATTGGGTCTGCATCTTTTGGTTGGAATTCCAAAATCTTATCTGAATCTAAAACAACACTTGCTAATGCAGTTTTCTCATGGAGAGAATAAGGCATTCTAAATAAATGGCGAGGGGAAACTAAAACCAAATCAGGCATTACTTCTTTTGGGGCTTGGAAGTCTTTTACATATTTGTTTGGTCTTTCCAAGTCGCTGATTTTTTCAATTAACTGGTCTTTTGTTTTTTCCATAATATATTGAACAATAATTCTTGGATATTCTGGGAACATTGTTGATGTTTTTATTTCGTTTATTTCTTTTGGGAAAGATTTCCATGGAATAATTATGTGAAATCCTTTTGAACCTGAGAATTTTATTCCAATGTTTTTTACTCCGTGGAATTTTAATATGTTAATTATTACTTCTGCGGAAATTTTTGAATAATCAATATATTTGCTGTCAATATCTATTATCAAATCCCAGCCAGTTCGCAGTTCGTTTGCTTGTTGTTCGTCCATTCCTGTTACAATGTTTAGAGGGTCTTGCCAAATTTCTTCTGAACAATGAAATGATGTTGCGCCTTTTTTTACTAGTTCAAACATATCTCCTGTATATTGAAATACATCTGGGCGTTTTCCAAATCCATCAAAATACCTCGGGCAGATTTCTCTATTTTTTGAAAACTCAAAAATCGCCTTTTGAATTTCTGGACGAGAATAATAAAGAGACGTTATTTTCTTTATTCGTTGTTCTTTATGTGAAAGCATGTTAATTAAAATATTTTGAGATTTATATTAATTACTATATTCAGAACAACAATATTTAAAAGATAAATCCTACTTTGTTAAGTATGTTAGTTAAATTAGAAAATCCAGCTTTGTTGTCAAAGGCAATTGATATTATTTCTGAACTTGTTACTGATGTGAGAATTAAGGTTAATGAGTTTGGTATGGGTATTACTGCAATTGATCCTGCGAATGTTGCGATGGTTGGGTTCAAGTTGCCGAAGAGTGCTTTTTCTCAGTTTGAGACAGACAATGAAGTTTTGGGAGTTAACTTAGATAATCTGAAGAAAATTTTGAAAAGGTGTGGGGCAGGAAGTTCGTTGATTTTAGAAAAAAAAGAGAACCAATTAGAGATTAAGATTTATGATAAAATAAGGAGAAACTTTAGTTTGAATTTAATTGAAGTTGAAAGCGAAGACAAGGAAATGCCTAGTTTGGATTTTAGTTCGCGGGTTGAGATGTTGTCAAATTATTTTGTCGAGGCTGTTGAAGATTGTGCTGTTGTAGATGACGCGTGTTCGTTTATTATTGAAGAAGGCAAATTCATAATCAAAGCAAAAAGTTTGAATTCTGCGCGTTCTGAATTCTCAAGTGATGAAGTGAAAATTGAAGCTGAAAATTGTAAGTCGAGATATAGTTTAGAATATTTACAGAAATTTGCCAAGGGGGCCAAACTTTGTGATAGAACAATTTTGAATTTTGCAAACGAGCACCCCTTAAAGATAGAATTTAAAGCTGAACATTTTGAGTTGAGTTTTATTCTTGCTCCAAGAGTTGAGACTGAAGATTAGAAAATATTATAAGCATAAATGTGCTAACCTTTTTTATGAAAAGGGGAAAAAAAGCACAAGTAACTATTTTTATAATTGTTGGAGTATTATTAATTACATCAATTATGCTTTTTTTTCTTCTTAAACGAGATGTTCTTCCAGGAATAGGGGAAAAACCAGAAGAAAACCCTGGAGGGTTTTTAGAAAATTGTATAGAAGATAAATTAATAGAAGGAATTAAATTGATTTCTTCGCAAGGAGGATATATTGGAAATCCGCTTAACAGAACTTTTAAGTTTAGTGACGAAAAAGAATATACAGATATTTCTTATCTTTGTTATAACCAAAATAATTATCTCCCTTGTATAAACCAAGAACCTCTTTTAATCCAACATTTGAAAGCAGAAGTGAAAACATATATTTTAGATGATGTTCAAACTTGTTTTGATAATTTAGTTTTAAGTTTAGATAAGAAAGGATATGTTATTGATGCAACTTATAATGGATTTGAAATTGAGTTTGCGACAAAAAAAATTATTATTGATATTGACGGGAAAATTATTTTAACCAAATCTGATGAAACTACTTCGCAAGAAAATCTGGAAATGATTTTACCGAGCAGGTTTTATGATTTAGCGCTTGTTGTTCAGGAAATAGTCAATCAAGAAGCAAGATTCTGTCATTTTGAGAATTTAGGGTTTATGGTTTTTTATCCTAAGTTTAATATAGAAAGGTTTAGAACAGGAGACGGAACATTAATTTATACTGCTAAACATATAGAAACTCAAGAAGAATTTAAATTTGCATTAAGAGGTTGTGTTATTCCTCCTGGTTTTTGGTAAAATGAAAAAAATAGAGATTTCATTATTGTTAATTGTAATAATTCAGATTGTTTTATTAATGAATCTTGTTCCTGCGCAAAGTTATTTAATAAATGAAATTACACCTGAAACTTCAAAGATAAAAAAAGACAAATTAAGTTTGATAAAATCTGGGTTAAATTTATTAAAAATTTTATTATCAATTAAACAAATTGGAACTGTTTCTGCATTTTTTGGTGATGATGATTCTGACGGGAACGGAAATGGGGACGACCCTGAACCAATTTATTATTGTTGTCCTGAAACAAATGAAGGAGCGCATTGTATAGATCTTTCTTCTCCCTTTTATGGAGATTGTGCTAAAGAATTACAGCTTGGAACTTGTTCGCAAAACAATTGCATGAGCTGTTGTCCAGAAAATACTCAAGGAGAACTTTGTCAGGATATCCCTACAGTCCATCCAGAACAATGTGCTCTTAATTTAGTTCCAGGAGTTTGTGGAGAAAATTGTTTAGCTTGTTGTCCGAAGATAATTTCAAAAGATGATAGTAATAGGGATGATTTTTGTATAGATTCTTCAATGTATCATAAAAATTGTGAGAAATCTTTAATTTACGGAACCTGTCAAGAAAATAATTGCCAGATAGTCGGGTTAACTGAACCCTACGCAACATTTGGAGAAGATTATTTACTTTCTACTGTAGGCTATAGTTTATCATTAAATTGTTGTCCTCTTACAAAAGAAGGAGCAATATGTCAAAATATAATTATGGAAGATGCAGAGAATTGCGAGGTTTTCCCTCTTCCAACTATTTGTGACGACACATCAATTTGTGATGTTGGATGTTGTATTGATGAGGAAGAAGGTTTATGCACAACAAAAGCGACAAAAGAAAAATGTGAAACTGGCGGGGGAACATGGGAAGACGAGGAAAATTGTTTGGTTCCAAAATGTCAAAGAGGATGTTGTGTTTTAGGAAATAATGTGAAATTTGTTCCAGATATGGAATGTGTAAAACTTTCATTATCTGGGGGTTTTGAAAAAGATTTTAGAAATTTAGAAACAGAAATCGAATGTCTTGCTCTTGTTGCTGATATTGCTACAGAATCTTGTTTTGGAGATAATTGTACCACTCCAGAAAAAAAAGATTGTATTGATTCAGAAGGGCGTGTTAGAAAAGATGGAGAGAGTTGGTGTTCTTATGAAGGATATATTGGTGAAGGAAAAGATACTGTTGGGAGTAGGCACTGGAAGCAATCTTGTGTTGATGGGGAAATTAAGGATGAAGGGTGTGCAGATTATAGAGGACAAATTTGTGTTCAATCAGAAATAGAAGAAGGTGATTTAAAATTCTCAACGGCGGCTTGTATAATGAATACTGCTCTGCAATGTATTACTTATAATGAAGAAAGAGAAGACATGATTGATTTGTGTGAAGAAGATAAAGCTTGTATGGTTCAGAATGTTAATGTTGATAGTGGTTTTAAATTTGATATTTGTGTTGGAAGATATCCAAGAGGTTTGGATTTAAAGGGGGGTGCAGCATCTTCATCAAAACAAATATGTTCTCTCGGAAGCCAAACATGCACAGTAGTATATGTGAAAGATTGGAAAGGGAGATGGCAATGTCAACAAAATTGTAATTGTAGAACAAGAACATTCACAGAACAAATGAATGGTTTGTGTGTTTCCTTGGGGGATTGTGGAAGTTATGTTAATTATATTGGGGAAGGAACAGACAACATCAGAGTAAGTAATGCGCCTGGTATTTCTTGGGAAGATTATGAAGATTATGCAGATGTTGTTGAAGGGCAATTTGCAGAGCCGCCTGATATGAGTAAATACTTGAATTCAATTAGTGGAACTGCTGAAGGACCTATAAACCTTGAAGAAGAAACTGGACTTCAAAAGAATGTTAGATATTTAGGACATATTATTGGAGGTGCAGGAATTTTGGTTAAAGGTGCTGCTGCATTAAACTTTCTTTATCTTGCTCCAGAAGCAGGAATAGGAGAAATCTTTTTTTCTAACACTCCCTTTGCATTTACCTCAGGATCTCTTGGAGCATTTGCAGGTGCTGCTTCTGGAGCAGCAATTGGAGGAATGATTGGAGTTTATCTTGCAAAATCTTTAGGAAGGACAGGGGATGCTGCAATGGTTATGGCAATTGCAGGAGCTGTTGCAGGAGCAATTATTGGATATGGAATGGCGATGTATTCCAGTATTGCTGCTTGGGGAGCGAGTTTGGGGCCTTATGGGTTAGTAATTGCCATATTAGTTATGATTTATATTGCAATTATTGGCTGGGGAAGTTCAAAGCAAGTTAAAGTTGATTTTGAATGTCTTCCTTGGCAAGCACCTATTGGAGGAAGTGATTGTGAAATATGTCACGAAGACTCTACAAAACCTTGCACAGAATATAAATGCAGTTCTCTTGGACAAGCATGTGAATTATTAAATGAAAATGAAGAACATCCTATTTGTAAAAGCATAGTTTATGAACCAAATCCGCCTGTAATTTCTACTGGGGAAATGTTAACTGAGGGTTATGAATTTTTGAATGAACAAACAAAAAAAGTAGAGATAAGAAAAAACAACGGCGAATGTGTGCAAGAATTTACACCTATTTTGTTTACCTTGAAAACAGACGAGTTCAGCCAATGCAAATATAGTTTTGAAAAGACAAGCACATACGAGGAAATGACTGAATATGGTTTAGAACAAACTTTGTCTGTGGACAACCACACTTTTGAATTTAGAATGCCAAGTTTAAGTCACTTAAATGTTTACAATGTTAGTGGAGACTTGAAAGAAAGTTTTGGAAACTTGAATATGTATGTAAGGTGTCAAGATTACCACGGGAATTTTAATATAGAAGAATATGTTGTGAACTTCTGCATTAATTCAGAGCCAGACATAACTGCGGTTGCCAATAGTCAAACAACTATGATTCCTGAAAGCGGAACCTTTTTGAAATATGGAACAACACAACAGAATTTAACAATGCTGATAAACGAACCAGCAGAGTGCAAGTACGATATTATCCCAGGAATAGATTATGATGCTATGCCAAATTCAATGGAATGTAATTGGATTTCTGGAGAAGAAGATGAGTGGTTATGCCTAACAAATCTAAATGTGGTTGATGGAGAAAATAAATTCTATATTAAGTGTAAAGATAAACCATGGTTTGATTATCTTGAAACAGATGAAGAAAGAGACAAGTATAAAGATAGAAATACAAATCTTGGGGATTTTATTTATTTCTTGTATGTTGTAGAAAGACCATTAACAATAGATTATATTCTTCCAACCGGCATAAAAGAATATGGCTTTGAACCAATTTCTATTGAGTTAGAAGTTAAAACTTCTGGGGGGGCAGAGAACGGGCTTTCTACTTGTTTTTATGACTGGGCAGGAAACTGGGTGTTGTTTAAAGAAAGTTATTTAGGGGTAAGTAAACAACCAGGATTGAATTTAATGGACGGGAATTTTGATATCCCAATAAAGTGCGAAGACATAGCAGGAAATGTTGCTAATGGAAGTGCTGTGTTTAGTGTTACAAAAGATTCAGAACCTCCAGTTGCTGTGAGGGTTTTTTATGAAGTTGGCGAACTTAAATTAATCACAAACGAAGAAGCAAAATGTTATTATGATTTGAATAGTTGTGATTTTGATCTTGTCAATGGCAGTTCAATGTCTTTATCATTTTCAACTGAGCATTCTGTAGAATGGAGTGTTGGACAAACACATTATATAAAATGTAAAGATATTTGGGGAAATGAAAATCCAACGTGTGCAATTAAGGCAAAACTAAGTGGTTAAAATAAATTTATAAATGAGGTTATCATAAAAAGAATATGAGGTGCATGGAAAAGAAAAAAGGGCAAGTTACAATTTTTATTATAATTGGTATATTAATTATTGTGCTCGGAATATTGATTTATGCATTTTATCCTCAGATTAAAACAACATTTGGATTTGAAGCAGATAATCCTTCTGCATTTATTCAAGAATGCTTAGAAGAAAAAATTGTTAATGATTTAGATATGTTGTCTTTGCAAGGAGGAAGTTTAGAGCCTGAACATTATATTTTGTATGAAAATGAGAAAGTGGAATACTTGTGTTATACAAATGAATATTACAAAACTTGTGTAGTGCAACAGCCAATGTTAAAAAACCATATTGAAGCTGAGATTAAAGAAAGTATTCAAGAAAGAGTAACAGAGTGTTTTGATAACTTAGAAAAAAATTACCTTGGGAAAAATTATGGTGTGGAATTAAGAGAGGGTGGAGTAGAAATTGAGTTGCTCCCAAAGAGAGTTATTGTCACTTCTAATCGTTCTCTTATTTTGACAAAAGATGGGACAGAAATCTATGATTCATTTGAGGTAATTGTTCACAACAATATTTATGAACTAGTTAGTGTAGCAAATAGCATATTAAAATGGGAAACAAATCTTGGAGATTCAGAGACAACTACTTACATGAATTATTATCATGACTTGAAAGTCGAGAAAAAGAAACAGACAGATGGTTCAACTGTTTATATCTTGACTGACAGGAATAATGGAAATAAATTTCAGTTTGCGTCGAGAAGCATTGCTTGGCCTCCTGGATATGGAACAGATAATATTGTGACAACTTCAGAATAAAATGAAAAAACTATTACTCTTAATGTTCTTAGGAATTTTCTTAATCGGGATTGTTTCTGCTATTGGAGAAGTTTCATATTGCTGTGAGAAAACTATTGGCGGTGCTTGGTGCCAGAATGCTCTTGAAGAACAATGTTCAATAGAAATTGATCCTTTTACAAATACTCCTTATAAAAAAGTCCCGGCTTCTTGCGAGGCAACTTCTTATTGTAAATTAGGAACTTGCATTAGCGAAGGAGATTGCATGGAAAACACTCCGGAAAGAAGATGCGATAAAGAGTTGGGGGGATATTGGGAAGGCAAGGACGCAGATGAAATCCCGCAGTGTAAATTAGGTTGTTGTTTGATTGGGGACCAAGCAGCTTTTGTTACGCAAACAAGATGCAAAAAATTATCAGCAGTGTATGGCTTGCAAACTAATTTTAGAACAGACCTTACAAATGAATTAGTTTGTATTGCTTCAACAATGTCTGATGTGAAAGGGGCTTGTGTTTATGAAGAAGATTTTTCAAAAACCTGCCAGTTCATAACCAAAAAAGAATGCTCAGAATTAAATGCTGGAAATGGAACAGAATTTTATGAAGGGGTTTTATGTTCTGCTGAAACATTAGGAACAGACTGCGGACCATCAAAAGAGACAACTTGTGTTGATGGAAGAGACGAAGTATTCTTTACTGATTCTTGCGGAAATCTTGCAAATATTTATGATTCTTCAAAAATAAATGATAAAGAATATTGGACAAATGTTTATGGGGGTGGGGAAAGTTGCAACCCTTTTTCATCAAATGCGAATTCAGTTAGTTGTGGAAACTGTGATTATTATTTAGGGAGCACTTGCAAGGATTATAAATTGGCAGGGAAAAAAGCAACTTATGGAAATAATATTTGTAAGGATTTAAGTTGTAAATATGAAGGGGAAAATTATGAGCATGGCGAGACATGGTGTGCCGACAGCAACGGTGTTAGCAAGAGTTTGCCAGGAAGCAGATATTTTAGATTAGTATGTTACAACGGGGAAGTCAGTGTTGAACCTTGTGCAGATTTTCGGCAGGAAACTTGTATTCAGTCGGATATTGATGGATTTAAAACAGCTGCGTGCAGAGTAAATATGTGGCAGGATTGCAGTGCGCAAGAAGAGGAAAAAGATTGCGAGAATATTGACAGAAGAGATTGCGAATGGAAAGAAGGAAAATGCGTTCCGTCAAATGCTCCTGGTTTTAATTTTTGGGAAACAGGAGGAGATGCTGAATCAATATGTTCTATTGCAAGTAGAACTTGTGTTATAAAATATGAAAAGAAGTTGGGCGGGGACAAAGAGTGTGTTGAGAATTGTGAATGTCTTGATGCTTCGTGGGAAGAAAGACAAAACGAAGTTTGTATTTCAGTTGGAGATTGTGGAGAAAAACCAAATTATCTTGGGTATAAAGGGTTTTGAGAGTAAAAAACTAGAATATAGTACATTGTTACCTTAAAGGTTGGTGAATGACTAAAGAAAATTTAAAAATCTTCAGGGGAAATTATTTTTAAAGAATAACCTTTTGTTCTCGCTAATTCTTTTATCCTTGATTTTTCTTCATCAGATACAATAAAAAAAGTTGGATAAGGATTTATTCTTTTAAACGAAGCAACTTTAAGAGAATAAACATCATTATCTTTTTCTTCCTCATTATTTGGTAAAAATTTTTCTGTTATTAAGTCAATAAAACCTGGAACTGCTTTAAGAATATATTTTGGTTTTGAAATTTCTTGCATAGTCCTATCACAAGTTATCAAATCTTTTACAGTTCTATCACAAGTCATAAAAGAAATATCATTTGTTTTAGAAACCACTAAGTTCATAAAAACTTCTGCAGATTTTCCAACTTCTCTTTTACTTAACCAATTATTAGAAACTTCAGATAAAAAAGATATATGAAAAAAATAAAGTCCTTGTTCAGTTTGCATCTGTATCAACCTCTCCAAAAGCCATCTCCATAAATGCTTGGGGGTTATTCTTTATAGACTTAACATCAATAACGGTAAAGTCGCTTCCTTCAACTACTTTAAAACCCAAAAGGTCTTTTAATCCTGCACCTTTAAATTGAGGATTTATTAAAACTTTATCATCAATTTTTACATTGCCTTGTTGCGAAGCTATTAATATCTGTTCTTTTGTTCTAAAAATTGATAATGGCTTTGTTGTCATTTTATTTATTTCTTCACCTCATTATATTTAATAAGTCCGACTATATATAATTTTCTATTTTTTAGAAATTTGTATCAACTCCAACCATTTATTATTAGAATTTAATTTTATATCCGTAGCGAGTTCGTAAGGGCATTTATTGATGGTCTGGTGTTTAGTTATGAAGTTATAATAAATTTCAAATCCTTTCAGAATAGTGTTAGCACTTTCAACACTTCCATGAAATCCACGAAAAGTTTTAGTTCTTTGTCTTAAATTATTATGGAATCTTTCAATAGGAATATTAAAGCCTTCACCTTTTGAAGCATTAACCCTATTATGATAAACATTATGCATACCTAATTTATTATTGTAACCAAAGACTTTCTTAATTGCTCTTGGGTATGAAGGTAAACCATCTGTTGTCATAACCTTAACTTGAACTTCTGTTTTAATTTTGATTTGTTTTATTACAGATTTAATTTCTTCCATCCCTCTTGATTTAAAATAATCCGAAGCCACCAGAAATTTTGTTTTAGGACAGATAGAATCAATAAACCAATTTTTCTCATTTCCTAATTTTGCTTTATGTGATTTTCTTCTGTGATATTCTACTTCGTCAATTTGTATTTCTGCACCAACTTTTAATTTTAAACTATTAGTATAATTAGAAATAACTTTTGAATATTTTATTATCCATTTGTAAATTGTTTTGTTAGAACAATTATGAGGAAAAAATGCGTCAAAATGTTCCTGAACTTTCCGAGTTGAAACTCCTCTATAAAATAAATCTAAAGCACAAGTTATTTTCTTTGGATGGTTTCTCATTCTAAAGAAGCCATCGTCTTTTGTAAAAGTTTTATTACAATCTTTACATTTATATCTTTGAATTAATCCTCTATTTTGAGTTTGCCGTTTAGTCCATTTGATTGTATTTTTACTTTTACATTTAGGACAAAGATTTTTAACTTCTTGTTTCTTATTTGTTTTGTTATTCATTTTATCGTGTGTAACAAAGAGGTGGTGTTCGTAGCACCACTTCACTTATTTACTTTGTTAATTACTAATTATATAAGTAATATATACTATATAAATGTTTCGGTAGCAAGTGAGTAACTATATAGTAATTAATTATAAAAGTAATATTTATAAAGGGTAGTTTCATAATTAAATTATGGCTGAAATTAAGATTGAGGTAAAAGGGTATAAATGTGAAAGGTGTAGACATGAATGGATACCAAGAAAAAAAGAATATCCTATCTTATGCCCAAAATGTAAAAGTGCTTATTGGGATAAACCTCGTAAAAATAAAATAAAGAAAAAATAAGATGGTAAAAATAATTTTGAATAAAGATAAATTTCTTGAAGTTGTTTCAGAAACCGAAAGAATTGAAGATGTTAAAAGTTTTAAAGAAAAAGTTGAACAAATAAAAAAATCTTTAACAGCAAAAGATGATACTTTTTATTTACTTAATATTGTAGGAAATGGGGATACTATTGATTATAAAAAAGAAATATTATTATCTAATTTACAACAAATAATAGAATCTCAAACATTAGAAAGAGCAAAATATTACCTTGCAAGATTAAAAAAAGGGATTAAAGAAATAAAGACAAGCAAGATAAATGATATTAATCTTAATCGTTGGAAAGAATACGAAGATTTAACTACAGATAGTTTATGGTATTGGAAAAATAGGGATTCTTCAGGCGTTCATATTGCGAGTTATTGGGGAAATTTCATTCCTCAAATTCCAAATCAAACTTTAAGAAGATATACTAAAAAAAGGGATTGGGTTTTAGATACTTTTTCTGGAAGTGGAACAACAATGATAGAATGTAAAAGATTGGGTAGAAATGGGATTGGGATAGAATTAAACCCACGAGTTGTAAATGAATCTAAAGAATTAATTTCTAAAGAAGAAAATTCATTTAATGTTTTTACAGATGTTGTTGAAGGAGATAGTAGATTTATTTCTCACGAAAATCTTTTAAAAAATAATCCAAACAAAAAATTTCAAATGATAATAATGCACCCCCCCTATCATGATATTATTAGATTCAGCGAGAATAAAGAAGATTTATCTAATGCTAAAAGTTTAAAAAAATTTTTAGAGATGTTCGGAAAAATTGTTGAAAATGTAACTCCCCTTTTAGATAAGGATAGGTATTTGGTTTTAGTTATTGGAGATAAATATTCCAAAGGAGAGTGGATACCTTTAGGTCATTTAACTATGTTGGAAGTTCTTAAAAAAGGATATACTCTAAAAAGCACTATCGTTAAAAATATAGAAAAAACCACTGGGAAAAGAAACCAAGAAGATTTATGGAGGTATCGGGCATTAGTTGGAGGATTTTATATTTTCAAACATGAATATATTTTTATTTTTAAAAAAACAGGAAACAAAGAAAGATTAATGGATGAAATAATTAATTTGAGAGAACAATAACAAAGCATTTAACTTGATAATTTCTTGCTCCACCTTGTTTATGTTCATAAGTAAAATTAACTTTTAATGGTTGATTTAAATTAATCTTATTTATTGTTTCTTCAATTTTATCTAAATTAACATTTTCGTCTAAATAAACAATTAAAATTCTGCTATCTGCTCCAAATCTTCCCTCATCTTGATATTTATAAAGATATTCTGCAACTTTTTCTGGGTGGTTAGTTGCTTTTGTTTTCCAATTTTCACCATAATTTTTCATAAATTCTTTAGTTGGGCTTTTGGCA
>Ga0222703_1000086_pt1 | contig 22956 bp, 28 predicted proteins | sample AntAcemetage1506_FD_179827 | JGI IMG/M metagenome (GOLD analysis project Ga0222703, IMG submission 179827) | Saline water microbial communities from Ace Lake, Antarctica - #1506 | ecosystem: Environmental > Aquatic > Non-marine Saline and Alkaline > Saline | place: Antarctica: Ace Lake...
AGAAGCTTAATTTGCTAAAAGGCGATGAGTCCGATAAGCCTGTTAAGAAACCAAGAAAGCAATTTACAATTACGAGGTCTAGACCTTCTGCTTATGTTCCAATACCACAGAAGTTAGATGCGCAATATAAACTAGCTGAAGATATGGTTTCGTTTGCTAAAAATAATGAGATAATTGATCTAGATTTGTTTCCATTGTCGCTAGATATGTCGCCTTATAGGTTTTATAAACTTGCTGACAAAAATGATTACTTTTGTGAGGCTTTAGAGGTTGCTAGGTATCACATAAGTAAAAGAATGAAGGCTGGCTGGTGTACTCGTGAGTTTGATGCAAAATATTGTTCTGAGTTTCTACCAGAAGTTAACCATTACTATCGCTCTTGGATTACTCATAAAGCAACCCTAAATGCACAAGCAAAGCAAGAGCAAAAACCAACACAAGTTACAGTAGTTTTAGACCAGATACAAGCTACTTCGTTAGTTCCAGAGAGGATAGAACATGCAGATAAACTCAGAAACACAGGTGAGGCTGAATAGGTTTAAACCAAGACCATACCAGCAAGCTGTACTTGACGCTTTGGGCAATAAGGGCTACAAGAGGGCTTTATGCGTATGGTGCCGCCGCGCCGGGAAGGATATTGTAGCGTTTAATTATATCGTTCGTGACGCTATAAAAAATATAGGAGTTTATTATTATATACTTCCTACTTATGGGATGGCTCGTAGGATTATTTGGTCTTCTCTTACCAATTCTGGTGCTAGGTTTATAGATTTCATTCCACCTGAACTTATATTTAATATAAACCAAACAGAAATGAAAATAACTTTGATTAATGGTTCGCTTATTCAGCTTTTAGGATCTGACCATTATGATTCACTTGTTGGTACTAATCCAAGAGGAATAGTGTTCTCAGAGTATGCACTTCAAGATCCTAGAGCATATCAATACTTACGCCCTGCTTTAACAGCAAATGATGGGTGGGCTCTATTTATCTCAACACCAAGAGCACGAAATCATATGTATGAGCTGTATCAGATAGGATTGAATAACCCCAACGATTGGTTCGTACAAATACTTGGGGTAGACGAAACTAGACATATTTCTATTCAAGAAATTGAACGAGAAGTAAGCTCAGGAGAGATATCTAGAGATCATGCTTTACAGGAATATTACTGTTCTTTTACTTCTGGCCAGGCCGGAGCTTATTACGGAACTTATATAAACGAGATGAGATTAAGCGGTAAAATAGGGATGGTTCCATATGAATCTGCCTATAAAGTATGCACAGCATGGGATATTGGAAATGACTCAACTTCTATTATATTTTATCAACACGTAGGACAAATAGTTAGAATAATAGATGCTTATGAAAATAGTAATCTTGGCTTAGAACATTACGTAAAAGTAGTGTCTAATAAGCCGTATATATATCATAAACATATAGGACCACACGATCTGAGAGTAAAAGAATGGGCTTCTGGTAGAGGCATGACTAGAGAGACAAAAGCTAGGCAGTTAGGTATAAGCTTTATCATAGCAACAAATCTTAGCATTGAAGATGGAATAGAATCTGTTAGGTCAGCTTTTAGTAAGATATGGATAGATGAAAAGAATTGCGCGGGATTAATAAAAGCACTTGATAGCTATAGGAAAGAGTATGACGAAAAGCGACAAGTATACAAAGAAGTCCCACTTCATAATTGGGCCTCTCATTATGCTGACGCAATGAGATATATGTGTATCTCTCTTCCTAAAACAGGAAGCTCAAGAAACCCTGAAGAGTTAGATCGTTTGTATAGAGAAACTAAATTAGGACAGCCTTCATTACCCGATATGTTTAGCGATGATTATAGGGTATTTTAAATAATAAACTAAATGCTGCATGTCGCGAACGTGTCGCGCAGTGTCGCGAACGTGTCGCGAAGCATTTTTTAGCCAAAGCCCAAACTATAAATTTGTCCATTCCCTGCGAAACAATTAATTCAAAATCCCTTAGCCGGGCCAATTCTCTTTGCATCATACCAACAAATTCTAATTTAATTACATTTATTTAGAAACATAGTTGACATTACTGACACTATATGGTATTCTTTGCTTATGAATTAAACGTTACTAACTGCTTATAGAGAGAGAATAAGATGCACATCGAAAAATATTTAAACTTAAAAGAAAATCATAAAGAAATTGTTGCTTGTTTACAACACACTTCAAACCACCTTATTCGAGAACCGTTCGGCGGACCTCTAAAGCCACTTCATTCATTTTGTAATGATTACTATATAGAGTTTCATAGATTCGCTGACTCCCTTGCAAGAATTATTTATTACCACAAACCTGATAAAGATGATGCTATCATTAAAATTCAATACGTTTTTATGAATCGCTTTGAGGAGATAGCAAAAGCAGCTGATACTTATAATCGTAAACATCAAACAGGAAATTATGCCTGCTCATGAACTATAAAAAAAACATTAAGTAAATGAAGTATCTTTAGATCGTTTGTATAGAGAAACTAAATTAGGACAGCCTTCATTACCCGATATGTTTAGCGATGATTGTAGAATATATTAAATTAAATAAACTAAATACTGTACATTAAGTAAAAATGGTGTATTCTATATACATGAATGGTTGATACAGAAATTAGATATTTAGGGGATGATATGAAATTTAATAAAGTTTTGAACGTAATTAAGAGCTTAGTTGGGTTTAGCGAAGAAAGAAGAGCAATAGCTCGGTTGGAACTTCTTCCTGTATTGAAGAGATCTTTGCTTTTTGTATTGAATGTTCCTAGTAAAATTGAAATGGAAACGGAGAAAGAAATTGGCGTTTCTAACAGCTATCGCGGTGGGAATTCTGAAGAGCAACCCCGTTTTACACAACAACTTAATAACGATAAAGACCACGGGACATGGACTTACTTTTATCCATTTACTGTAAAAGGCCGTTATTCTTTTGCAAGCACTGAAGATATAATGAATTTAAATATCAGTGGAAAGAGTGAAGCTGACGCTAAAATTATTAGGAAGGCTTTTATTAAATCAGTTAGATATAGTTATTCATGGCTTTTGGCAGAGGGTTTTGGTAACACGTTTAGAAAAGTGATAGATAAACTTATTAAGTAAATAAATAAAAGAAAAATTACATCTGCAAGAAAGGCTCAGTTAAATGATGAGTTTTGGAAAGTTGTTAATTGAAGCAAGAAGTAAACGTGGTGAGACTGCTAAGATATTAGCGGAGAGATTACAACCTACAGTAAGTGCTTCTTATTTATCTAACTTGGAACTAGGGCTAACAGTACCTTCAAAAAAGATGCTTATTAGTATATGTGAAGCTTTAGACTTGAGCTATAATGGTATGCTTCCACTGGTTAGAAGTAAATATATTGAAAATTGTATGGTTAGATTTGATCGTAGTTATAAACTCGATAAGATCCTGTAGCGGTACTTCCATTTAAGACGCATTGAAATATAGAAAAACAGTCGCTAAAATATGATTAGTAGATAGTTATGGTAGGAGAGAGATGCCAAAAAAAATAGAAGTTTTCACTTCGTTTAATGGATATGATCAGTTCATTAAAGATGTTAATAAGTTCCTTAAATTACATGATGGAAATATAGAAGATATGCAGTATGCAGTATCTCCATATGGTGATAGAAACTTGTGGTGCTCAGTAATGATAGTTTATAGTGAAAAAGATAAAGAAATTCCTAGTGAGGAAGATAGATACATACGGTGTATGGTAAGATAATTTAAGCCCTTATCGTCTATCGGTTAGGATAATGCCCCTTCAAGGCATTGAGATGAGTTCGATTCTCATTGGGGGTATTAATATAGGAGAGAAATGGAAGAGAAGAAAGTAGAAATAAAATACGGACATACATCTAAAGAGATATCTAACATATTAGATAAGATGATCGTCTCTATACTAGAAGAAATAATAGATACTGATTTAAAACATGCTCTAACTATGGATAGGCTTAAGGGATTACGTAAGATAGGTGACGCACCACTAGCTTTCCAAGATAGGTTTTTTCTATTAATGGATGTATTAGCTCCATCAAAACATTACGCTTATCAGTTTTTAAGGGGGAAACACCCACAAATGTTAGGGATATTTGTTTGGCTATGTAAGCTATATGCAGAAGAGTGTAGTTATGATATTGAAACATATTCTTCTACCTGTGATAATAATGATGTAGAATAATCCCTATATTCTAATCGTATTAGCCTAAAATTGAGGGTAGCGCATGATATTTCCACAAAACAATCCTGGTATGTATGATGATAAAGACAGAGCTGTTCGTTCAAGAATGGAGAAGTTTTATGCAGAAAGCATATCAATAAACCAGTCTTTTTGGGGAGAAGCGGATACAGATACTCGTTTTGAGGCAGGTGATCAGACTTTGTGGAATGATATATATGCTAGCATGCCAGCAGGTCGTCGACGTCAGTTCAATTTCAATCGAATAAAACGTACTATTAACATGATATCTGGGCATCAACGACGTAATCGAAAGTCGAATATTGTGATTCCTGTTGAGAATGGTGATGAAGAGACTGCGACGCAGTTTTCTAAGATCTTTTCATGGGTTAACCAACAAGAAGGGGTTCTTGAGACTGTGTCTGACGCGTTTCAAGGTGCTCTTGTTACTGGATTAAACTTATTACAGGTATGGGTAGATTATCGTTCTGATCCAATATCGGGTAATATTAAAGTAGATAACTGTTCATACAATTCATTTTTGATGGATCCATATTGGAAGAAGCATGACTTATCTGATTGCAATGCTATATGGAAGCGTTCGTTTTTAACTAAGAGAGAATGCGTTTCGCTTATGCCATCACAAGAAGAACTTATAATGGCTTTATCTTCTAATAGTGCTCAAGATGGCAAGTTCCAGTTCATGCCAGAGACTAATAACTTTAGTAATAACTCGCTACTGGCTTATGATGAGTACTATTATCGTACATATCGCAAGCAGAAAATGTTGGTTGATACTCAGACCGGAGAGACGTTAGAGTGGAAGTCAGCGGAAGAAGATCGGTTGAAGCAGTTCTTACAGACATACCCTACAGTAACGATTATAGAGCAAGAAGTACCTACAATTAATGTAGCCATAGTAGTTCAAGGAAAGGTTCTTTATGATGGACAGAATCCAATGGGTATTGATAGTTATCCTTTTATTCCCGTTTTGGCTTACCATGCTCCTCAAATACAAGATTACCCGTGGAGGATACAGGGCGTTGTTCGGGGCATGCGTGATGCTCAGTATTTATACAATAGACGCAAGATCATCGAACTCGATATATTTGAGAGCCAAGTCAATTCTGGCTGGATCTATAAAGAAGACGCACTTGTTAATCCAAAAGACGTTTTTCAGTCAGGACAAGGAAAGGGGCTTGCGTTAAGAGCAGAAGCTCAGATGACCGATGTTCAGCAAATTGTAGCACCTCAAGTTCCACCATCTATGATGCAGCTATCAGAGAGCCTAGCCAACGAGATCCAGCAAATATCTGGTGTTAATGAAGAGCTGCTAGGTAGTAGCACTGATGATAAAGCTGGTGTGCTATCCATGCTTCGTCAAGGTGCAGGACTTACTACATTGCAGGGCTTGTTTGATCAGCTTGATAGATCTCAGAAGCTTTTAGGGAAGGTTATCCTTGAGATAATCCAGAACAATTTTGCTCCTGGTAAAGTTAAGCGCATTGTAGAACAAGAACCAACACAGCAGTTCTACAATAAAGCATTTGGTAAATATGACGCTGCAGTGGAAGAAGGTCTAAACACCACCACCCAGAAGCAGATGCAGTTCGTACAACTATTACAACTTAAAGAAACAGGTGTGCCTATTCCAGATGAGATCTTACTTGAAGCATGCACTATCCAAGATAAGTCAAAACTACTCAAGTCGATTTCAGAAGCAAGACAAGCACAAGAGCAAGCACAACAGCAACAACAACAGGCGCAAGTTCAATTACTTGCAGCGCAGACTGAATTAGCCAAGTCTCGCTCTATCGCTGATCAGGGCCTTGGTCTTGAGCGTTTAAGCCGTATAAAAGAAAATAAAGCATTAGCTATAGAAAGAACTGCATCGGCTGCTCGTGAAGAAGATGCTGCTACATTAGATCTGGTTAAAGCTATTAAAGAACTTGATGGTATGGATTATGACCATATAGACAAGGTTATGAAGATTTTAGGGATAGTTAAACAACAAGAAGCAGAATCTCGTAACGCAATCCAATCTCAAGAGGAACAGCCACAAATGGCGCAGCCACAAATGGCGCAGCCACAAGTAGCGCAGCAACAAGTAGCGCAGCCACAAATGGCGCAGCCTCAAGAGGCGCAGCAACAGGAAATGGTTTAGTAGGATGCTTGAAATAATAAGAAAAATTAAGAATGCGGTGCTTAATAATATAGAAAGCTTCAACAAAGAATGCGAAGAAGATAATAAGCGATATATTAAGTTGGTTATGGTAACAAAGAAGAGGCGCATGAAGAAGAAGCCTGTACCGCGGTTACTTAAAAGTTATAAGAAGCTACCTAGTGTGGGTAGTTAGAGGTCTAACCTTATGGGTTCTTTTATAGGGTCCGTAGTTTCTACCAAAGGAGTCAATGATGGCAAAGTTTTATTCTAAAGGCTTTTATGAAGGCATGAATGGTAAAAGCAAGCAAGAAGCAGCTGATGGCGCGATGATGGGCAAACAACGTGGTTTTGCTAATATGCCAGAAGAAGCAATTCGTAAGACTTATACCAGTACTCAAGCTGGGTTGAAGGAAGTAATTGATGATACCCAAAAAGGTATTGATGCTCAGATTAGTGCAGATATAGCGAAGATGAATAAGCACAGAAATAAGGCCTAATATGCCTATTATGCTTCGAACTAACGACAAATGCCAGAAGATCTCTGACGCACTGCTAGGTAAAAAACATAAAAAGATTGTCAAAGATTCTAGTAGCGTTAAGAAGAGCGATAGAGACAAGCGCTTAGACTTTGAAGAGACTTCGTCTCGATGAGACTTCGTCTCGATGAGACTTCGTCTCGATGAGACTTCGTCTCGATGAGACTTCGTCTCGATGAGACTTCGTCTCGATGAGACTTCGTTTTAAGATTTCCTTACACAGCCGTTATGTTTACCCTAAAATTCATAACGGCTGTATGAGTTGTTTTAGCTTTATAGGTAGTTAGGATGGTATGAGATCTTTGTATATGATCTTATGTGATAAGATGAAGAAAATAATAGAACAGATTTTAAAAAGGTTTAGGGAGTTTGATGCCAAAGATAAAGACTCGGGAGACGGTTGGTAAGATATCGTCTGAGCTTTTAAATAAAATACCAGACACCACTGATCCTATAGCTTTAGAAAGGGCTATGCATGGGGAATATGTCGATAATATTGATGGGTGTGTGCGCGTTTCTCGTAATGATTACCCTAATAATTTTTTCGTAGTTGTAATAACTAAGAAAGAGAGGGTTATGCAAAACGTGTTGCGTAACTACTTCTTTGCACGTTCTACCTGTCCTACACCTGATTATGATCAGACCGTGTATCAATATATTAAAGAAGATGATAGGTTGGATTTATTATGGGTTATCCCATCTAAAGATGCGTGTATGATGTTCGTGGAGCAAAGAGCGTTAGTAGATCCATCGGAGTACGAGTTATTAAACTTTGTACTACAGTTTGCAGATAGCACACTATACAAATTATCAAAGAAGCTGAACGGCGAAGAGCTAAAATCTAATATGCTAGTTCAATAAAATTAGATACTTAAATCAAAGGAGAGAAGATGCAAGAAACTGAAAATTTAGAACAAACCCAACAATCTGAAGCAGCAGAGCAAGCAGCTCAAGGACAAGAAGAGACAGCGCTTGAATCAGCTGTAGCCTCTAAAGAGGCTGTAGCCTCTCAAGAGGTTGAGGTCTCTCAAGGGGTTGAAGCCCCTCAAGAGCCTATGCAAGAGAAGCAGGTTAAGACGCAGAGGGATAACTTCCGTGCTTTGGTGGAAAAGAACAGACAGATTGAGCGTGAACGTGATGCAGCGTTACGGCAGGTTGAATCGTATCGTTCTCCAAAACAACAAGAAGAAGAAGTAGAAGAAGTTCTAAAGTTAGATGATGAAGATATTGTTGAGGGGAAACACCTAAGCAAGATCGATCGTAAGTATACGAAAGAGATAGCTAAGTTACGTAATGAGCTTAGTTCATTTAAACAAGCATCCCACGCAATGAGCGAAGAAGCTATCCTTAAGGCTAAGTATCCAGATATAGATAAAGTCGTTACTAAGGAGAATATGGATGCCCTAAGGGCAATTGATGAAGACTTTGCTGAAGTAATAGATACTTCTACTAGTTTTAGAGCTAAGGCGGCTTTAGCTTATAGGAAAATTAAAGAATCTGGCCTCTACAATGAGGATACTTATTTATCTGATCGTACGTTAGCTACAAAGAATGCTGCTAAACCTAGACCATTAGCAAGTGTATCTCCACAGCAAGGTAATAGTCCGCTATCTCAAGCTAATGCGTTTGCCAATGGTCTTACTCCTGAGCTTCAGGTTCAACTTAGAAAAGAGATGGCCGAGGCTAGAAAAAACCGCTAGTATTATAGATGATAATTTTTTTAGTTATATAATTGTTGGTAGGTTTAGTAACTATGAAAGGATAAAATTATGGAAGCTGTTCCACAGGTCCAACTAGCCGGTGCGCTAAAAGAAACAACCCTTGCCATTATCAACCAGTTGGTTGCACATAATGTTAAGGGAGCTGATCTAATAGCAAAAGGCATCGGGCAGATGACTAACCTTATGGATGAAGCTGCAAAATGGTATGATTTATTAAAGAATTTATTGCTAGCCCTTAAGCCTGTATTTGAACTCGTTAGAGATTGGTTGGTAGAAACCTATCATCATCTCGTAGTGGTTTTTGACTGGGCAAAAGAGATGTGGCATAAAATCTTTGGTCCTAAGGACTAAGTATTTTATTTATATCCTGATTATGTGAGCACTAAAGACCGGATATCTTGCTTAACGATATCCGGTCTTTATATTGTTTATTACTTTTTAGTAAAAGCGTATACTAAGTATTCAGGCGTTATCACGAGATGCTCGCCTAGTCTCGTCTGCGTAACGTGGTCTCGCAAACCACTTCTCGACGTATCAAAGTCTCGTCAACTTTAATTGTATAGTTTTGACTTCTCATGTTCATAACATCATGTATGTATAAACATGAAGGTCTATTAACTTTAAGATTAAGGAGTTTTATTATGGCTATTACAACTACTACTGTGTTGCCAGCCGCAGTTCAACAATCTTTCAGCTATAAGCTACTTAGCGTAGCTGTTCCAAATATGATCCACAAGATTCCAGCAATGTTAAAAAAAATGCCTAGGAATGGTGGAAATACATTGGTTATGAGAAGGTATAATCCTTTATCGACAGCTATGGTACCGCTAGGAAATACAGGCGTAACTCCTCCAGGACAATTGCTAACAGCTGTTGACATTGAGGCAAAGCTTAGTTTTTATGGTACCTTCGTGCAAATAAATGAACAAGTTACATTGCAGAGTCTAGATCCAGTCTTGAACGAAGCTGCAACAAGACTCGGAGTATCATTAAGACAAACCGAAGATCAGCTCACGCGAAACATGCTTGCATCAACAGCAAGTTTCATTAACTGCACAGGCGGTGTAAACGGTTGTCATTAAAATTGCCGTTTTAAAATCTCTGATAATTGACTTGGATCCCTGACCGCGTCATGGCGAAGGCAACAGGGGGCAAGCAGGTGAAAGCCGTGCAGCCTGACAGACTAAATTCAGAGACCTCGAAAGAGGATGCGATAGTCGGGCCTCATAGGAAACTATGAGAGGTAACAGAAATGATTACCCGCTTAAATATTAACTTTTGATACCTTTATCTACATCAATATATGCATGATTAGCTTGTTTTGCATTTTTTTTCATTCGATAAGCGTATCACGGGGTGTTTAAGTTAACAAGTAACAAGATTCGGATAATCCAACTGAATTGACACGTTCAGACGTTGATTTGGTTGTTCGTGAACTTCTTGACAACGATGCTAACACGATAACGGATAACATCGAAGGTGAAGACAAGTTTGGAACAGCACCTGTAAGAGATGCGTTTTTTGGGCTTTGCTCAACAAAGATGACAGGCAATCTTGATGCTGTACAAGGGTTCATTCATAAGAACCAATATCCAGCACCTATGAATGCATTGAAATCAGAATGGGGATCTATTGGTAACTTGCGTTTCTTGGTAAGTTCAATTGGTTCAAAGAATGCAGCTGCTTCAGCACTTAATGCGGATACTTATAATATCTTCTGTGTTGGTATGGAAGCATATGCAACAATCGAGCAAGATGGATACAGTGCTAGCTTTATCTATCATCCATCGATTTATGATGGACCGCTTGCATTGAACTCGTCTGTTGGTTACAAATTTGCAACATGCCCACGCATATGCAACGATTTGTGGATTATTAACCTACGCGCGACACTAGCTTAATTAAGGAGATATAATGGCTGATAACACAATCATTCAACAAGGTTATTTCACTTCTACCGGCGTTGCTAAGACTATTATTTTAAGGTCTGACATTGACTGGATGGAAACGTGGAATCTAACGACGACAGCTGGAACTACACAATGGGATTCAACGTACCATTACTGGCAGCGTGAAATGTCCTATGGCGACCATATAGTTCATTATCATGGTGCAGCAAGTAGTGCTGTTCACTCGGTAACAGGGCTTATTGGCTTTAATGGTGTAGCATCCCGACCTGGATTCTATCCTATTGATAGTTCAGTTTCTTCAAGCACAACATTGGCTGTAACAGCTGGTACAAACGTAGTCTCCCCTGTTTATTCTATTGCTGCAACATCACCTTTCACAACCGGTGCTGTTTATAGAGTATACAGTGGTGCTCATACGAACATTAACGGGCTTGACTTTACAGGTACGGTTATTGCTGATACAAGCGTAACAGTAACAAATGCGTTAGCTACAGCGCCTGGTGTTGTTAATGGAGCAGGTTTCATGAAAATGATAGCTCCTAATCTTGCAACGTACAAGTTGTTTACACCTGGCCGACGAGTAATTGCCAATATCACAGCAGCTGCTGCTGGTGTTGTTACGACACTTGTTGATCATGGTTATACAACAGGTCAAATAATTCGCATGATTGTTCCTTCAACATGCGGCATGACTGAGCTTAATGGTCAAGTAGCTACGATAACTGTATTAACTGCTGGAACATTCTCTATTAATATTGATACAACTGGTTATACAGCATTTAATTTCCCATTGCCTGCTGTTGTTCCTTTCACGCCTGCAGAAGTTATGCCTGTTGGAGAAGTAGTAACTTCTCTTGCTAGTGCAACTGAAAATGTTGGCTTTATTGGAATCACGCTTGGTAGCCTTGGTGCGGTATCTGGAACGCCTACTGGTGTTGCAAATGACGTAATTAAATGGCGCGCTGGCAAATCATTTGCTACATTTATCTAATACGTAGTAATTGTAAGAGAGGGGAGCATTTCCCCTCTCAAAATCATAAAGGAGAAGAGATGGCACTTTCGGATAAGATTAATAAAGACAATATAAAGACTAACCTTAAGTATCAACGTGATAAAGACCGCGAGATGGTTAAGGGTATCTTCCGTTTCTACGAAGTAGAAGGTGGATCGATGAGCTTTATTTTTAAGGTATATAAGGAAGACCCAGTAGAACGTTATGACTTTGTTGATGGAGAGGTTTATAGTATCCCACTTGGGGTTGCTAAGCATCTAAATAAGAACGGATGGTACCCAGTACATGTTCATACACAGACAGAGGCTGGAAAGCCTTCTATGAAGGTAGGGCAAAAAGTAAGACGATTTGGATTTCAGAGTTTAGAGTTTGTAGATATAGAAGACTTTAACTTTAATGATAAGCAGATTGTGACGGTAGATTATATTGAAAAAGGTAAATAATATGAATTTTTTCGGCCTTATTTTAACTATATTTATGTTCACTGGAATTACTCCATATTCTAACTGTATGGATAGTAGTCAAACAACGAAACATATACATACATATGAAGAATATGAGATGGAATATGTTCAAGATGAAGGGCTACCAGAGTTTATAGTTTATGAAACATATGACGGTGACCTTAAGTTTTTTATGATAATTGGAAATGCACGGCCAGATGGATTGCATTGGCATTGGCGGCTAAAGAAATAATAGGAACGCACTAATAAACTTGGAGTAGTATGCCAGACAATACACTTTCGACACTAAACGTTATAAGAACAAAAATTAGAAGGCTATCACGAAGCCCTTCACCAACGCAATTAACAGATGCAGAACTGGACGATTACATAAATACTTTTATTTTGTATGACTTTCCAGAGCATTTAAAACTATTTTCATTGCGTCAGAATTTTTCGTTCTATACTGAACCTTATGTTGATACGTATTCAACAGTTACTACTCCATCAACGCATCCGCTTTATAACTTTAAGAATAAGTATACTTCAGTAGGTAGTTATTGTTCTATTGCTGGATATACGATGTTCATGTCTCAATCTCAAGAACAATTTTATGGCATTTATCCTAAAACAAATAGCATAGCAACCATTGGAATCGGTGATGGAATTACTACAACTTTTGCAGGAACTCTTACATCCATACCCGTTTTGCGCGATAATATTTTGTTTAGTAGTGTCGATACAAGTGGTCTTGGTTTGGCAGTTATTGATTTACCGGCATATGGACTAAACTCAGCTTCACTTATTGATGCTTCAACTACTGCTACCGTTGGGTCAATAAACTATATCACTGGAGTGTATACTTTTAGCTTTCTACATGCTCCTAAGTCTGGTTCTGATGTTAAGAGTCAAACTCTTCCGTATGTTGTTTCTAGGCCAACCGCATTGCTATACTTCAATGATTCTTTTGTTCTTAGACCAATTCCAGACCAACCATATAAAGTTGAGCTAGAAGCATATATTAGGCCTACTGAGCTATTAAGCACTTCTCAGTCTCCAGATTTAGCTGAATGGTGGCAATATATAGCATATGGTGCATGTAAGAAGGTATTTGAAGATCGACAAGATATAGCTTCAATTCAAGGGATTATGCCTGAGTATAAGAAACAAGAGTTGCTCGTGCTTAGACGTACGATTATGAATCAGTCTAAAGAACGAACATCGACTATATATACAGAACAGATAAATTTATCCAGCGGGTTTGGTGGGGATAACTTTTAAGAGGTGACTAGATGGCTTTTCAATCTAATGTTCCGCTAGCTGCGGACAAACTTTCAACTTCTCAGTCAGATATTAACGGTAACTTTACTGAGATTAATACATTTGTTGCAGTTGATCACGAAGAATTCAATATAGCTGATCAAGGCAAGCACAAGAGTGCGACATTTACGCTACAGGGAGCCGATAAGTCTACTGCTGCAACAGAATTAGCTATTTACGCTAAGGCAGGGACTGGTGGGACAACAAGTTTATTTTTAAGAAAACCAAGTGATGGTACTTCTGCTGAGTTTAGTTATGCAGTAAAAGCTAACCCTGGATGCACTATTCTACCCTCTGGGATAATTATGCAATGGGGCTCTGGAAATATAGCTGAAAATGGCACTAGTGTTAATATTCCACTTGCTATGAGCTTTGGTACATATCTTAGCTGTCAGGCTACAACACTTACTCTTCCAGCTGGAGCAATAGAAGATTCAATAGTAACCGCTACTGATGGGGGTATCTCAGCAGGCGTTTCACATGTTTATGTGCAAAGAAAAAGCGCATGGAAGGGAGCGATCACGGTTAACGTTTTTGCTATAGGATACTAAGATGGCAAACGATCGTTTCCTTATAGCTCCGATCCAGACCGGATTACAGACAGATTTGAAGAACTGGCTTATCGCAGATGATGCATATGAGCAATTAGATAACGTGTATGTTTTTCGTGGACGCGTTAGGAAGCGATTTGGCGGACGACTTACTGGTACTGGTTCTACTTCTGATATAACTGCTCCACTGTTTTCTCGTGCTCGTATAGCTTTAACTGGAGGCTCAGGAGTTGGAACTACTGACGGTGCTGGTAGTGCAACGGGTACGATACCAGGTTCAAAGTTTAAGGTAGGTCAGGCATTTTCAATAGGTGAAGAAATTTTCACAGTTTCCTCACTTGGAATACCTTCGACTATGCTTACAACTGGATCTTCAACTACTATGACATTTGATACAACATCTGGAGATTTTGTTTTTGCAGGTGCTAGTCTTAGGACTCAGATATTCTTTTACCCAGCTGAACCTATTATGGGGATCACTCTTTATGAGCAGGGAGCAATTATACAGCATGACGCCTATGCGTTTGATACACAGTTTGCTTATAAGTACTCTGGCGGGTCATGGATTCGTATAGGAACAGCTGTATGGAAGGGTAGTAACTCCAATTTCTTTTGGGCAACTAACTGGGAAGGTGCTAACACTTCTCTTGTTCAGTTGTTTGTTACAAATTATAACGCTGTAAAATCGGGTGCACCAGGAGCTGGTGATGATCCAATCTATTCATTTGATGGAACTACCTGGACGGCTTTTAAACCTAAGTTTTTAACTGCAGGGTCTGGTAACTATGTTCAGACTTGTAGGATAATAGTTCCTTTTAAAGACAGACTTATCCTATTAAACACAATAGAAACAAATTCAACAGCAACGACAAATTCACATTATCCAGCTCGTTGCAGGTATTCACATAACGGAGTTCCCTTTCCAGCGTCTCCTGTGAAAATAGGGACAACAAGTGCTACTGGAGCTTTAGCTGGAACGCTTGCTGGAGGGGCCACAGCTGGCAAGGTAGGTCAGATGTATACTATTGGCAACGAAGTATTTACGGTAACTACTGGCGCTGCTGGTGTTCAAGTAATGGCTAGATCTGGATCAACATGGAAAGCTACTACATATACTTTTAATATAACAACTGGAGCATATAACTTTGTAGCTGCCGCTCCACTTGCAGATCTTTACTTCTATGCTTCTGGTGGTTCTGCTTGGCTTGAGCATAATCAAGCTGGATGGGATGGAGCTGGATGGATAGATGCATCAACTGACGAAGAAATAATAAGTGCTGAGTTTATTAAAGACAGACTTATTGTGTACTTTGAAAGGTCTACTTGGGAATTGGCCTATACTGGAAACCAGGTTCAACCATTTGTATGGCAAAAGATTAACACCGAACTAGGCTCTGACGCTACGTTTTCATCAGTTGCATTCGACAAGGCTATCTTAACTATAGGTAATGTTGGCATACATGCCTGTAGTGGTGGCAACGTTGAGCGTATAGACACGAAAATCCCTAATAAGATATTTGATATACGCGGTGAGAATAATGGCATAGAACGCATAAATGGCATAAGGGATTTCTATACTGAAGCTGTTTATTGGACATTACCACAAGTTGGGTGTGATGCATTATCTAATATATTTCCTAACAAGGTGCTCGTTTATAACTATAAGAATGATTCATGGGCTATGAATGATGATTGTATAACGTGCTTTGGGTATTTTGAGCAGCAAGATGATACTGTATGGGCTAATGCTGACTTTTCGTGGACTGCAACTGAAAGAACTTGGGTATCTGGTATTTCTCAGGCTGATTTTAGGTCTGTACTTGCAGGAAACCAACAAGGTTACGTATTTATAGCTGATTCTACTAGAAATACTAATGCTCCTGTTATGCAGATAACCGATATAGCTTATGCTGCCAATACGACAACGTTAACTATAGAAAATCACTCATTACATGATGGTGATTATATATATATAAAAAATGGACTTGTTACTGGGGTTGTTTCATTAGATCTTAATGAGAATAACTATAGAGTCTCAGTTGCTACGGTAAATACTATAACCATCGGCGATAAACCATTTACTGGCGTTTATCTTGGCGGAGCGTCTGCTACTCGAGTATCAAGGATTAATATAAAATCTAAGCAGTGGAATCCATATATAGATAAGGGCCAGAACGTAGAGCTTAGCAAGATAGATTTTTGTGTTGAGCGAACATCTACAGGAGCCGTGACTGTTGATTACTTTGCTTCTAGTTCTGGAATATCTCTTCTTACTGATGGTTTAGCTAGTGGGACAACGCTAGGAACGAATGTTTTAGAGACATCACCATATACTATTGTTACTTCTGAGGGTTATCAGGATAGACTTTGGCATTCTGTTTATTTTCAAGGTGATGGAAATGGCGTTCAGATAAATATTAAGTTAAGTGATGAACAGATGCTAGTTCCAGCAATAACTCAAGAAGCATTTTCACTTGAAGGGTTAATTTTACATCTAAAACCTTCTAGTAGATTGGAATAATATGGCTAATAATAGTGCTGGGACGTTTCTACCAACGACTCAAGTATGGGACGTAACAGAAATAAAAGAAGTAGATGTAACTAAGCCAGAGTTTAAGGAGCTTCTAGTACGCATGTATCAGAACCTCAACCGTATGGCGGTGACTATTAACAACAAAGAATCTTCTAATTATGAAACAGCGGAAACGGTCAAGGGCCAGGCGTTCTTCCCCAATAAGGCCCTTGACTCTTCTACTAGTTCTACACCAGAACATCGTCAGGTTTATAATAAGGTTATAGATTTTGGAGCACTGCCTAATGCTACTACTAAAAGCTATGCTCATGGAATAACTCTTAACAGAGGAGCAACCTTTACTCGTATGTATGGATGTACTACTAGACAGGCTAATCCGAACGCTGTTCATCCAACATTTAGTGCTTTACCTTTGCCGTATGCTTCTAGTACGGTAAATAATTCTATATCTATAGCCGTTGATGCTAATAATCTTATAATAACGACGGCAATTGATTATAGTGATTACACAACAACGTATGTAGTTTTAGAATATTTAAAATCATAGGGGCGCATTATGTCAGGATTTGGCGATTTCTTTATGGGGACTAAGGAGCGAACAACTCAGACCCCAAATTTCAACCCACAGCAAATGACCGCATTGCAGCAATTACTTGGATCATCCATGCAAGGTTTGCAAGGCAATAAGTTTGATTTTGCTCCAATAGAACAACAAGCAAGACAAGGATTTCAACAGCAAACTGTTCCAGGGATTGCAGAAAGATTCTCTCAGATGGGTTCAGGTGGTGGTCAAAGATCTAGTGCATTTGCAGGATCATTAGGGCAGGCAGGAGCTGGTCTTGAGGGAAATTTAGCATCAATGAGGCAAGGTTACGGGATGCAGCAGCAAGGTAATCTAATGCAGCAATTGCAAATGGCTTTACAGCCTCAGTTCTCAACACAATTCAGACCTGCGCAAAGTGGTTTTTTACCTAACTTTGCAGGACGTGCTATGGGTGGTGGAGCAGAAGGGTTGATGAAATTATTACCTCTATTGATGGGTTTATAAGGAGACGTTATGCTACAAGTATTAGATTATGGTAATAGAGCTACTAAGGCTGGTTCTTCTATTGGTAGTGCTATGGGACAAGGTGTTGGACAAGGTCTAAGTGGTGCTTTGGGTCAATACGCAAATATAAAAATTAATGATATTCTTCAGCGCAAGCAGGAAGAACATGAAGAAAGAATGCGTCAAAAAACAGCTTCTGAATGGTCCAGGATTCTTGAAGAAAGAAACTTTGATCCTCAAGCTGCTAAACTTATAGGAATGATGGCGCATAAGCCTGAAGTTCAAGAGAAACTTATGCAGTTATTTGCTCCAGACCAGTCTATTCAACAAAGCCAACCTCAGCAAGCTGTTGCTAGCAATATGAATAATGGACAAGGCCAACCAATGGCTATTGCAGCAGCAATGCAAAGCCCACAACAAGGACAACAATCAGTTAAAAGTATGTATCCACCTCCAGGAGATAACTTAAGTTATGAGCCTAGAGTGAATACATCAGGAGCTCAACCTAACCAATTTGGTAGTTTATCTAATCTATTAGCTCCATATAATCAATTTGGACAAGATATTGGACAACAGCAACAACCTCAGGAACCTAGTCAATACTCTAATAATCTTCCTATCCCTATGATTAGTGAAGAAGCTCCTAGACAAACTGAACCTAGAAAGTTTCCAATAAATATAAGGGGATCTGAGACAAGAGGGGATGGGGTTACTAAGGCAAACTATCTTGAAAAGGTTAGAGAATATGAAGAACGCAAAGGATTTAAGGAAAGAGAGTTTTCCTTTGCAAAACAGCAACATATAGATAAAAGTAACGAACCTTTTCTTAAAGAAGTTAGAGCATTAAAAGATAAAAGTGATGGAATTATCGCAAAAGTTAATTCAGCGCGAGAAATGTTAGATACTGGTAAGGTTGCATTCGGTATGAGTGGGTATAAGCCATTAGTTCTTCAGAATACTGAAACGCAGAGATATTTTTCTGCAATTGAAGAAATGGTTAACGATATGCTTAAGGGAACTGGGCCATCAACTAAGTTTAAAATAGATTTTATGAGAGGTATTAAACCTTCTTTGACTTATAGTAAGGAATCTCAACACGAAATCCTTAATAGATTAGAAGCACAAGCACAATCCGATAGAGCTTATGCAAATTTAACTGATGAAAAAATATTAGAAAATGATGGAGAACAACCTAAAGCCTTAGAGCAATTAGTTAATCGTGACTTTAAGAAAATAGCAGAATCTATAAATAAACACGGCTTAAAGTCAGTATCCCAAGGAAATATAGAAAATCAACAGGATAAAAATACTTATAATTTACTTAACCCTGAAGAAGAAGAAAAAAAAGCTCCTTGGTATGAATCTCCATTAGGACAAGTACCAAAATATGCAGCTATAGCAGCTGAAAAAGGTGTTATTGAGCCTTTGCTTGGTGGAACAGGCTCTTTAATTTCTTTAGGCGCTGATATTGCTAAATGGGCTACTGGCGGTAGAACTAGTAGCTATTCTGAATGGCAAAAAGAGAATCCAGAATTTTATGGATTGCCAACTATGGAGCAGGTCGCAAAAGTAGCTAAGAAGATAACTTCTGGGTATACAGAGCCAGAAACTGAATTACAGAGTGCTTGGGCAAATGTTACAGGCTTAATTGGAGCATTAATGTCTCCTGCAAAGGCAGTAGCTGGGCTTGGGAAGTTAGCAATTCCAAAAGGATTAACAATGGCTTCAAAGATATGGCTTCCGTTTGCTGGTAAAGTTTCGTTAGGTAGAGCATTGGGTTTAACAGCAGCTGGATATACAGGAGAGAATGTAGCTGATTTTTTTGGAGCTGGTGAAGGTATTAAAGGATTAACTAAAGCTGCATTTATGCTTACTGCTGGATCTTATGGAACAAAGGATAAAATAGCAAAGCTTATAACACATGAGAGTAATCACTACAAGTCAGCATTTGCTGGGCAAGAAGAAAATATTAATGAAACAATAAAGAAACTTGAAAAATTTCAGAGGACCCATAGAATACCTCTTTCTCCGTTTACCGAACAAGTTGGTGATTTAGCCGGTAGAGCAGTACAGAGATTAGGTAGGACTGCAGACCGAAAAGGTAGCATTAGTGTTAATGAGTTGATAAATGCGAGACAAGAGCTAAGGGAGAATACTAAACTTTCGTATTATCCTAAAGTATCAGGGCAGGCACATCTTCCTAAAGAGAGTAGGAGATATGTTAAACAACTAGATGATATTATATCAGAACCAATCAATACAGCAGGAGAGACTAATCCAGAAGGAATAGTATCTTTAGCTAGGATGGAAGATCTTTACGCTGGACAGCAAGAAATGAAGAAGGCGATTGATTTTGCTAGAGAGAACATGTCAGATAAAATACATTGGAGCAGAGCTATAACAATGATTTTACAAGGAACTTATAAAGAACCAATGAAAGCGATGCGAGTATTGCTTAAAAATAAAGAAATAAGAGAAGTATACATAGATACTATTAAAGCAGCTGCAAATCAGAGTAAGAGAGCATTTATTAGGAATTCAGAGAAATTGGATAGAATGTATAAACATGAAGAGAAGAAAAAAATGAATAAATAATCTTAATATCCTCTAGGGTCTTCATCATAGTCACCGTTATCTATTTCAGGGGTAGGTACCAAGAGAAAGAAGATTATTACTATTATTACTATTGTTAGTATCATTTATATTGTTCCTCACGTTTTATACGCTCTAAGACAGCGCCTATTATATACTTTCTAATCGTTATATTTCTCCACGTGGCTTGTGTTTTAATCTCATTATGCAAGCCGCGTGGTACATCAACTACCAATCTCTTTACATCAGATACTTCTTTAACTTCTTCCATTAATCCTCCTATTTGTAGGTATCATTTAACTAATTATAGTCTACCATATTATGTGTAAATGTACAGGATAATTATTAGATTCTTGAAACATTATCCGCATGAGAGCATGCTTCTGTAAATGGAGGTAAAATTTAACCCTTTTTTTCAGGAGCAAATATGTCAGTAAACTATCCTCTTAATACAGCCTATGGCTTAAACCAAGCACTTGTTGCAGTTACCAATCCTCCTATTGTTAGTGCTCGTAACCCAACAGTTCGTGATAAAGGTCAAATTGGCCAAATATGGGTTAATAAAACCACCGCTATTGTATTCTTTATGTCTAAGATAACTGCCAACAGCTATACATGGATTGCTACTGCTGCAGCCGCTGCTTCTTATACTGCTGCTGGATTAGTTACAGCTGGAACAGGCCTTGTAGCCACAACCGGTACAGGAACCCCTAGCGGAGCAGGACTTCATGTTGCTGCAGATGGTGCTAGTATTATTGGTGATATAGCAGTAACTGGCGGAATAGCAGCCAGTACAACAATAGCAGCAACCGGAGCAGTGACTTCAGGAGCTATTCTTACAGTACTTGCTGGTGGTGCTACAATAACTGGAGCAACTGCTGTTACTGGTGCTATTACAGCAACAACTTCAATTGCTTCTGGGTCAACTCTTGCTGCTGGAACATCATTTAATGTTGGAACAACTGCTGTTATTGGAACAGGTTTAACAGTAACCGCTGGCGGTGCTGCTATTGCTGGAACAACAACAATTAACACAACTACCGCATTGACAACAACAATTGGACGAGGCGGAACAGGACTTCTCAATCTTGGGAATGTAACTGGAGCTACAACGATTCACGGTAATGATGTTACCATCAAACTTGGTGATGCTGCCGGTGCGAAGAAATTATTAATAACAGATAATGCTGATGCATTAATATGCTCAATAGACTCAAATGGCCTCATTACCGCTGACTCTGGAGTTGCTGTAACTGCTGGTAATGTTGCTGTAGTAGCTGGTAATATTACAACGACAATTGGGGATATAACAGCAACTGAAGGTGATATTGTAACTACGCTTGGAAATATAACAGCTACAGAAGGTGATATTACTGCAACACTTGGCGCAATCACAGCCACAGAAGGTGATATTACTGCTACGGACGGTGATGTAATAATCTCCACAGCTACTAAGGGCTTACAGCTTCCAGGAGCGATTAGAATTATAACAGGTGCCGGTGTTCCAGCTAATGTATTAGCGCTTACCCTTGGTGATCTATATATCAGAACTGATGGCGGAGCAGCCGCTACACGTATATACATTGCAACTGGGGTCGGATCGTGGACAACAGTAACATGCGCATCCTAAGGAAATAACCACTTCGTTCTATACAGTCCCATTTGAAACACAAAACTTATGGGATTGTATTTACTCGGTGACAACATAACAGTCCAAGGATATTCTGTACTTAGTGGTATATTTTAATCTCTTTACTTGAAGGATTCTTATAATGGAACAAAAAGCATCACTTATTTTCGAAGTTGTTAAAGAAGAACGACGTTATCAATTCATTATCCCAGTAGGAGCTCCGTTTGGTGAAGTATTTGATGTAGCATTTGAATTATTAAATGCTGCTGAACAGCTTCAAAAACAAGCACTTGATGGTGCTAAGAAATCATTGGAAGAATCAAAGGAAGCTAACGCAGAGGTTGTAGCTTAGCTACAAGTAGTTTTACTAAGGGAAGCGTTTTCCTTTGGGGTAGCTGGTTGATGGGGTATCAACCAGCTACATAATTCTATAACGATGGAGTTGGAAAATGTCATCTAAAAATACTGTACAAGCGATTGTTGTTCATGAGATAGACGCAGCAGCGTTAGGGGCTCCTGGTTGGACACTAATGACAAATTCTGGGTTGGAGCACTCTTGCTTTATGATTAGGTTTATCAATACATCTGACGTAGATATAGCAATAAGTTACGATAATGCATCAACAAACGAGATTGTTCGTGCAAATTCAGATGTTACTCTTAATTTTCAATCAAATTCTAGCCCATCTGGACATGTTGCTATGATGGCAAAAGGTACCAATGTATGGTGCGGAAGTCTGGTTGCTGGTGTTGGTGCGATAAGTTTGGTTGGGTATTACCAAGTTTAATAAAGTGGGTTATCCACAATAAGTGGATTATCCACAATTATAGGAGAAGACTATGTCATTGGCTATACGACTCATGCCTGAACCTGTTCGTAGCGTAGCTTTTGGATCAATAAGTGACGTCTATCAGGGCATGGGAACAGCCATGACAAGACCGATCCGAATGTTTACATTGCAGAATATGACAGACGCTAACATGATGTTTTCGTTTGATGGTGTTCATGATCATATACCGTTACCTTCATGGGGATATCTAATCTTAGATATTACGGCTAATAAAACTAACACTCAGGGGTTTTTTCTAGCAGAAGGTCAACGCCTTTATGTAAAAAAACTCACTGTTGGTGATGTTCCTACTGTTCTTGGAGTATATCTATCTACCTTTTATGGAGATAATCTCTAGAAAGGAGATAATATTATGAGCTCTATGGGAACATTCAATTTTGTTTCAATTGAGACACTTACTGGAAATACTGGCGGAAAGATTCACGCTGTTGCTAGTAATAT
>Ga0222703_1000094_pt1 | contig 21900 bp, 33 predicted proteins | sample AntAcemetage1506_FD_179827 | JGI IMG/M metagenome (GOLD analysis project Ga0222703, IMG submission 179827) | Saline water microbial communities from Ace Lake, Antarctica - #1506 | ecosystem: Environmental > Aquatic > Non-marine Saline and Alkaline > Saline | place: Antarctica: Ace Lake...
GTGGAAAGGCCCTAAGCTTCTATGCCAGTACCCGTGTGAAGCTAACGTATACAGGTAAGATATTGAATGAGCATAAGGTGCCTGTCGGGGTCGAGATCAAGTTCACTGTGGTCAAGAATAAGATAGCTCCACCGTTCCGATCAGGTAAGTTCAGATTGCTGTTTGATTTTGGTATCTGTGATATCTCCAGCAATCTGATGTGGCTCAAGGATTGGGACAAAGAAGAGTATGCTGCACAAAAAGAGGAAGATAAGAAGAAGAAAGACGAGAAGAAAGACGAGAAGAAAGAGAAGAAGAATCCTGTATACGTCTTCGGTGGTGAAAAGAAAAGAAACCTAGCTACTATGGTGCAGTTTATTGAAGAGTCGGGTCTTGAGGATACATTGCGAAGTAGAGTAGAAAGTGTGTGGCACGATGTACATTCTACTAGGAAGCGCAAAGATAAGAAACGGTGGAACTAATGGACTTGTCCAAGCATATTGAAGAGTTGAAGATCGCTCTTAGGCAGGAATATTTTGATGGTTTGGTATCCAAAAAAAGTGATTGTTGCTGTGATTTCAGTGATCTGTTGCATTGTGGTTGTTCCAATTTTCCTGATTGTTTAGGTGGGCATAAGGTTCCAGACAGCACGGGTGATAACAAATACTTGATGAATGCTGGTCCCAGAGCAGAACACTGCATTGAGCAGACTTCGTTTGATGGTGATACTCTCATGTTTTGTTGGTTAGAAAAAGGACACAGTGGTCCTCACGAATGGACTAGTGGTGAAGACATTGCGGCTATGTATGCTGTTGATCTCAGCGAAATAGTAAATGATTTATTGGGCAGTTGTGGGTTTCCTACTAAACGCAGGAAGCCTGCTGGCTTTACTCTATGTGATAATTGATGTTATGCGTAAACGAACAAACAAAAAAGACTATGAAAGGGAGAGGATACTACGTGATGATTTGGAAGAAAGGCTTAGAATAATTGCATCTAATATAAATCGACGCTCTTTTTGTAAGTACTGTGTTCCTTGTCCGATATGTTGCTCTTTAGTCTTGTGTGATTGTCTTGAAAAACGAAGAACATTGTTGTGTGATGAATTGGAGAGATTAGGATGAAGCTCGAAGTAGTACCAAGAGGAAGTGGCAGACCATCCTTGGTTAGAAGGGGCATTGTATCCGTTTCTCCAAATTACATGATACGTTTGTCACGTATAGATATGATGGCGGTGAACATTGACCTGAATGGTAGGTGTGTTATTTTATCTGATCCAGTAAATAAGATCATTGGACTTGAGGCACCTGGAACAGATTCTTGGAGGATCGATCAGAGTCGTGCAATCCATGTGAAAGGTCCGGGGCTCCCTGGTATTAGAGCTAGGAATGTCCTTGTTGTGATTGATGAAAACATAAACCATCTTAAGGGGTACTATAGGGTAACTATCAGTGGGGCTACATTGGTCATTGATCTGTCGAAAAAACTAGCGGGTTGGACTGCCCACAGCATTGACATTAGAGGTGGGAAACAAGAAATTGAATAGGAATTAGATCGTGCCGGGTTGTAGGCAAGTCGTCAGATAACAACCCCTGCGACATTGTGTTTGAATTGGCGTATCAACTAGCCTGTTCGAGTCCAGCACAAAAGCCCGCCCGGCATGATCTATTTTTGGGGAACAAATGAGCAATGATAACTTCTCTATTTAATTTGGGTCCGGATGCAGGGGTGGCTATGGTTATGCTTGTTATGGCTGCTGTGGATTGGTTGTTTGGTATCATTATGTGGTTGTTCTTTTTGAGAGGATTGGGATAAACATGCTACTTGCAAGTGGTGTGGATTTGAGGGGTTGTTGGATAGTTAATGATTTCTCTTTTGATGGTATAGAATATGAGCTTTGAAGATTTACCAAAATTCGGCATGCGAGCTACTCAGGTTCGGCCCGGTGTGGCGGTTGTTGGTAGTGGTAATATTCTTCGTGTGTCATTTACTGATTTGCGATCGGTAGGAATTAGTACAGAGCTTGGTGCTCAGTGTGTTGTGAAGATTGGTGTGGATGATGATGCTGGATGTATTGCTTTGTGTCGTCCGGGAGGAACATCTATTGAAGAGAACAATCAGGCTCGGGCACTAACACCCAAAGCGTCTCGACATAGCACAATGTACATACAATGTATACTAACTCATATGAAGTACGAGTTTGATAGTAAACGAGGTCGATATCCAACACAAGTAAAAGATGGGATGTTGTTGATCGATTTTAACGATCCAATAGGTCCAAAGCAAAAACCGTGGATTGGTAATCCAAGAAAACGTAGAAGCAGACGTACAAAAGATACTTGAATGGAGTGTAAATAATGCGATATTTGATTGCTGCAGGTTTTCTACTGATTGTAGTTGGTTGTGCAGATAAAAAGTCGGTACCACCTAAAGAGAAAGCTATCACAACGTTTGAGACTTTGCCTGTAGCACTACCCAGAGTCACTAGCATATGGGTTACTAGGCAGCATGGTGATGGGAAATTTCGGATGGTAGAGGCGTTTGGTTCCTGGCTACATTGGGAGTTCATTGAGCCACGAGTATCATCAGATCCATTGTTGTATATGGTGCAGTGGAGACTTGAAGATGATGTGCAGGATGGTGAGTGGAAGTGGTCATTGTTTATGGAAGAAGTATCGGCTCGTTGTACTGCTCTTGTTTGTAGAGATGCTACTGGCACATCAATCAGATGTACTGTTAATTTCTATGATCGTACACCTCCCCCTGTGTTTGTATTTTCTCTTGCTCCTATTTTTATGGCACCACCATCTCTTACATTTAGATTCTGGCCTGGGGATGTTACACAGGATGGCATAGTCAATTCAAATGATAGGGCGATAGTTAAGTTTTATAGCGGAAAAGAACTTATGCATTGTGTGCCTGCTTTGTCAGATTTGAATATGGATGGTTGTACTAACAGTGGAGATCGTGCATTAGTCAAGTATTATAGTGGTACTCACTATACTAGATGAACTTCGCATGCTGGGTTTGTAGTCCTATATTTGTCTTGGGTTTTTAACAGCTCTTGCAACTACTGTGTTGGATGAATGCGTGTCAAGTAATCAATCCAGCGTCACACAGATTGGACCGGCCCAGCATGCGATTTTTGAACTACCAATTTTGGTGTTCATTAGTTTTTGTTGGTTTTACTGTTGGAAAGGGTTTACAAATGGCACTAACAAAGAATCGGAAAAACAATCGTTATGTGAATCAGGAGTTGCGGACCTGGCCGATGAAGGGTGGTTCGTATGTGTATGAGGGGGCGTTCATGGGTCTCGACGGCGGTTACGCCCGGCCCCTGGTTGCGGGGGATATGTTCGCCGGGATCGCATACGAGAAGGCGGATAACTCATCCGGCGGCAAGGGGGATGCGGCGGTTCGCGTCTTTACGATGGGTGATTTTGAGGTCTCTGTTGATGTTGCAGCCGTGATACACAATCTGCGGCGGGTCTACGCAATCGATGATGAAACCTTGAGGGTCTTGACTAAGTCCATGTTGCCGGAAGCATGCGGTAAGACTATCGTTGGCAAGCAAATGGGCGTAGCGGGCCCAAGTAGAATTGTGTTGAGGATCAGTGTCTGATGTTTGGTTTCTATATTGTATTGGCGTTTGTTGTAGGTTTTGTAGCCTGTCCATTTGTGGCATATTTGAGTTTTGCTTTTTGGCTGCAATGGTGTGATAGGAAACGTAGGCGCGAAAGAAGAAAATTGGAAAGGTCATGGCGATGAGGGAGCCAAGTAAAGCGGCGATGGCGGCGGCGAAAGAGATTGATTCACGGTGGTATGTTTGTGGTGGGGGAGGCGTGTCCACCTTTGCCGAGATCATCGACCGCCACATGCAGCCGTATATCGTGGAGTTGAAAAGCGAACGGAACAACCGCCAACAAAGGCTTGAAGCGGCCCAGACTGAGATTGTGAATCTACGTGCCGAGATCGAGCGGCTGAGGGAAGATGTAGGCAAAGCAGACAACAAGGGGTTACGTGTTGAAGGTGAAATGAGGGAAGAGATCGAACAGTTGAAGGCTCGTATGGCCCGTGCCCTTGCCCGGTACGACGTAGACGATAAGGGGGGCTTTAATACGCGACCTGAGACGGCCTGGGCAATGGCAGCGGACTTGAGAGAAGGTGAGTGATATGGTATGCACTAGCATTCATACTTGGATTAATAGCTTTTCTGCCTTTGGCTTTTGTCTATGCCAAAGTGTACTTGTGGTGGTGTGACAGGAAGCGTAGGCGGTTGTGGAGATGGATACGAACAGGACGACGATGATGGACAATGAACTCAGTGAAGCCACGATGGCTGCGGCGAAAGAATTATGCGGTGGGATGAGTTTGCCGAACCTCTCTGCCGGTATCGTAGCCGCGATTAGAGGAACCGCAATCGTAATTGATCGCCACATTCGCCCAGAGATCGAGCAACTTAATAAGCTTCTAGAGCAGCACGGGTATTACACGACAGAACACTTAATGGTGTCGCGGTATTTGGATGGCCCAGAAAGGGTATGGCAAATTGTGCGGCATGGCGGTCAGGTGTTGCGTCCGTTTTGCTCGGCCATTGAGGCGATTCGTATGGCAGACAGAATCGAGGTAAGTGGGCGGGCGTCTAGTGGGCGATGGTTCTTTTCCATTGAGCAGGCAAACAGAGAGTTGGCGATGACCTAGAAGCGAGGTAATAATGGACAATAGAATGGGTGTTTTAGACCGAATGCATTTTTTGGCTGAACCTGTGTTAGCGTGTGATGAGATTGATAAGCTACGTGCTAAGGTTGAGCAGTTACGGAGAGAGCTAGACGAACTGCATCAGCAGGTAGAACAAATGAAGGCTGATGTTGAACTCTTACAGTGGGCCTTGCCACACTGTATACAGGCAAGGAAATAATAATGAAAGAACGGTGCGAAAACAAGTCAGTGGTTGAATTAGCACAAGAGTTACATGAGGATCATATCCTCATGTGTGATAGTATATACAGATATACTCAATTGATGTGTGTGGTTAATTATATAGCAGTATTTATCACATTTGTTTGCACATTCTTTGTATACCTAAATCGTAAGCTTACTACAGTAGAGTGTATACTGTTTCTTGTTGTTGCTATAGTTACTTGTGGAAACAACTACCTTTGGCGAAAATGTGGAAAAGGATTTAATATAGATCATGGAGACTGATTGGACAGAAACAAATAAGCTGCTTAGAGCACTTGATTTGGAGTCATACTTTGCTGCTCGCAATGTTACTACCAAATCAATGACACGTAAGGGTGCTAATATCTGTTGTCCGTTTTGCCCTGGTGGGGATGATAGCTTTCATTGTGGCGTGTTCTATGATCATAAGAATTTCAACTGCTTTAAGTGTCATGAGACTGGTGGTTTATTCAAGCTGTGTTCTCAGATGTTCGGGATGCCTTACGATGAGTTTATAGACTCGATAAGAGGTAAAACTACAAACAGACAGGATGCAGCAGAAACAATACGATCTATGTTTGATAAGCCTGTTGCTTATACAAAGGTAGAACTCAAGCAGATTGAGTTGCCTAAAGAGGCTATACCAATAACGCAAACTACATGTGGTTATTGGAAAGTGCTAAGAGATTTCCTACACAAACGTAAGATTGATTTGTATGCCTGTAAACAGTATAACGTTCACTTTTGTCCGTATGGTGACTTTGCGAACAGGCTGATCTTACCCATATACATGAACAAAACTCTGGTCAATTTTCAGGCCAGAGACGTCACTGATTGTGATAGAGCACCAAAATATCTGACGTATCCAGGCACGAGTCTGGGAAACATGTTGTATGGTTACGATACCTTTGATCGAGATAGCAAGATCATGGTTATCGTCGAGGGGATCTTTGACTGTTGGTCGCTCCCAGACATTGGGCTTGGGACGTTCGGATCGGTCTTCACAAATGCTCAGGAGAGGCTCATATTTGGCTTGTGCGAGCACGTAGAGAGGCTGGTGCTCTGTATGGACCCAGAGGTCTGGATTGAGCCCAGGACGAACCAGAGCCTTCGTAAGAGCTTGGGGCTCCTGCGTCCCTATTTCGATTCGGTAGGGGCAGCCAAATTGCCATTAGGAGAAGATCCGGATTCGTTAGATACCAAGGAATTGATGGAATGTATTAATAAGGCTGAGGACATTGAGTGAGCCCACACACAAAGATATCGATAATATCATACGATGGCTAGTGAATCGTGTGTATGCCAAAGCTGGTGGGGCAATACCAAAGGAGGATTTGATACAGGAGGGATGGGTTGCTGCTATTAAAGCACAGAACAACTATGATTCTACTAAAAGTAAGCTTACAACATGGATAGTGTGTAATGTATGGGGCTCGCTCATGGCTGTACTGCATGAGCAATTTTCACAGACAAGAAAGTTGGTGTTTGTAGAAAATGCTATAGAGTATGACTCAAATATGTCGTCTGATGAGCATGATGAGAGATTGTTGACGTGCTTATGGATAACAGAGGATATTTTGTCTCCTATAGCTAAAAAGTTGGTGGACTTACAGAAAGATTATTTCCTGAGACGTAGAGATTGTGTCAGGGTTATGCGTAAAGCAGATGTGTGTAAATCATTGAATGTGTCATCTAGAGAATTGATCGGCCTATATGAGGAGATAAGACAAGGGATAACTTTAGTATCTGGATTTATTTTGTAAACAATGAGTAACCCTAGATGTTTCAGAAAGAAGTTTTCAAACAGTGCTAAGGAATGCTCTGTTTGCTCTGTTGCTACTGAGTGTAGTAAGTTCTTGTACGAAAAAAGGATTGAGGATACATTAAGTGGACCATGCCTTAAGATATATGAGGCACTCAAAAGTGGACCATTAACAACCGCTGAGGTTGATAGAATAGTACATATGGCAGGTAGACGTACAGCATATCTGTACATACGAAAGCTACGTGAGATGGGCATACTAAATATGGTTTGTGTAGGTCGGACTCGACTATACACATTGTACAAACATAATGGAGACGAAGATGAAAATCGAGCAGGTAGTATGCGGATCGGAAGGTTGTGGCATAAATGCAGGAGCCATCACGGTCTTTGTAGAATTGTTGTCAGGTGACGATGGTGGGACAGCCGTAAAGATTGCATCGGAAATAGTAGACAATCGTCCTGATATCCGCAATGTACATCTGAGAGGAGATATCACTACTGGGGATATCAGAGAAGTGTTTCAGTCGATCAAGAGCTTGCTGCTGACGAGCTTGCACTTGAAGCAGATTACGATTGAAGTGTCCAACAGCTTCAGGGTCGAAGAACTGAAACGATACTTGTCGAGTATCGGGCCTGAGTTGATTAGGAAGAGTTGTGTCGTCTCAGTTGTGATCAACATTGACCTTTCGGTCGAAAATCCATCTGATCATATAATCATACAGGATCTGGATTGGATTCGGGATACCGATGCCATCAGATTCATTTGCAAAGAGGATTCCAATGTTGTTCGAGCCATTAGCATCTTAAAAAGCATACAACAAAGTCACATAAAGACTAATGTAATATTTGCTTCTGCAACAGGCTCAAATGAATGGCTTATGGACTCTGTATTGCATCAGGATTTAAGCTGGGTTGAAACTAGCTTTGATATTAGAATAATTTAATTATTTGGAAAGGAATGAATTGTGTCACATCTGAAAATGTATTTTAGAAACAAGCCGAAACCATCAATCCGTCCTGCAGATAGTGTCAAGATACTAGACCCCAACGATATGGGTGGTCTAGATGCTGTTATGCATGATCCCGAAAACAAGGGTATTCGATTTGTGAACCCAGATCATGTCGAGTCTATGGAACTCGTGTCTGACGAGGAAGTAAATCGGGGTCGTCCACAACGTCAAATGTATGACTGATACGCAAGTGTAGTAACTGTAGGAGGTTAAAACACATGACAAGCCTAAATATTCTAGGAATATTTTCTGGATATTTAGGCTTGACATCGTCGATATACTTGGTATATTATGTCAGTTTGACTCTGCTGGCTTGTGGTCAGCATTCATTTTTGGTTACCTGAGGAGGTTTCCGTTGAAAAACGTGTCTGATCCATCAGTGATCTCTGGTTTGACTGTGTCCAGCATGCGGAATAGTTATCCCAGGATTCTTCTGGTCTATCCTTGGTTTACTCTCTCTCATATCTCCCCTCCCCCCATGAAGAGATACCCCCTTTAGGGGGGGTCTCTGAGAGGGGGGGTATAATAAGTATATATTATGTGGGGGTTAGAAGGGGTTTAATAGAGGTATTTTTAATAGAGGTATTTATGGGGTGTTCAAATGAGGTGTTCAAATGAGGTGTTCAAATGGGTTTTTCAAATGAGGTGTTCAAATGAGGTGTTCAAATGAGATATTTATTAGGTTGGATTAGGGATGAAATGAGGTGGATTCGTTTGGCGTTTTTGTATGCGTCTGATGAACGTGATAGAGGAACAGACGGAAGATGATAGGGTATTTTATATGGGGTGTGTATGTGAGGTTGCGAGGGTTTGAGATACTGATTAGGTCAGGTTATTTCAATCGATATTGAAATATCTGAGAAGGTTGTTTAGAGGACGCTGTGAGGACTTTGAATCGGTTCCCACCTCAGAGACTAGGGTTACTCTCAAAGTCTAACAGTGTTGAGTTCTGACCCATTCTTTGGGCAGCCTACGTTTCCAGATGATGCTTTTAAGGCTATGGTGGTTATTTTTGGTGTATTAGATGAAATGGAGAAACAAAAATGAACAGGGAAGAGTTGTTATTCAATGCGATAACTGATCTTCGAAGTGCTGCTGAGTTTTTGAGTGGTTATGGTTGGAGTACCTCAGCAAAGATTACATCAGATACTGCTGTTGAGACACAGGCAGAACTTGATAACTTAGAGGTGCGTGACAAGCTCAGGTTGAAGTGTGCGAGGGATGAAGCAGCTATAGTCAAGACAAAGCTTGTGGCTATGGCAAGTGTATTGAAACAAAGTGGTAATGAGCCAGAGAAGCTGGATCACATCATGAAATCGATCAAGTGGTTTGATGAAGATTTTGAACTCACACAGACAATGAAGAAAGCTGAGTCCGCAGATCGGCAGGGAACTGCTGTAGAAGATGCTGTTGAGACTACTGCTGAGAATGCATACTTGGCATCTATGCTGGATACTTGTGTTACTTTTGCATACACCGATTTTGGTGGTTTCAATCTTTATGTTGATTCAACACAAGCAAGTGTTAGGGTGATCGAGACCTTGCGTGATTTTTGTATTGGTGATGTTGATAGATCTTGGTCAGTGAGTGATCCAGAAGATGTTCGAAGGATACTCATATCAACGATACCGTATTTGCGGGTTATGAAGTCAGATGCTAGGAATATGTTGGGTGCTATCAGGAAGAAGTGCGGTTGGGAAACACAGAAGGCTGTGTAACTATGGCTGCGTAGAAAACTATTAGCGTAAAGTGAACTTATGTCTGAAAGAAAACTGGGCGGACGTAGTGAACTTTCGAGCGCTAGAAAACTAGGTGATCGAAGTGAACTATGAAACGCAAGAAAACTGTGGGATACTAGTGAACTTGGAGGAACAAGAAAACCAGGATGAACAAGTGAACTTATCTTGAGAAGTAAACTGTTGAATGGTAGTGAACTATAGCCTTAAAGAGAACTGCCCAAAACTAGTGAACTTGTTGAGCGAAGAAAACTTGAGGAATATAGTGAACTTGGAAAGAGAAGAAAACTAGAAGTACTTAGTGAACTTTCGATGCCGAGAAAACTACGATTGTTGAGTGAATTGATCTACACTAGAAAATTGTAATAGGGAAGTGAACTAACCGTTGAGAGAAAACTTGGGAGGCCGAGTGAACTATCGGTCCTTAGAAAACTGGAAACGAAAAGTGAACTGGCGTTACTTAGAAAACTGTTGACCAACAGTGAACTGTGCATGATAAGAAAGCTAAAGGAGACTAGTAAACTTTGGCGTCAAAGAAAACTTAAAAAAGATAGTGAACTGAAAGCGCGAAGAAAACTGTCGGACTCAAGTGAATTGGGGTCAGGAAGAAAACCAATGAGGTCAAGTGAACTTTGATTCGCAAGAAAACTATGTAGACCTAGTGAACTAAAGCCCTTTAGAAAACTGCTATAGGTTAGTGAACTAAAATGGGATAGAAAACTAGAAGTGAGGAGTGAACTTAATAAACGAAGAGAACTTGATCCTGAAAGTGAACTGAACCCGCATAGAAAACTTGATTCTGAAAGTGAACTAGGGATCAGAAGAAAGCTGTGTACGAATAGTGAATTAAATGTATGAATATGGAGTGTTGTGCGATGGAACTTGATTTGGATGTGATGAATGCCGATGAGGTGTTGAAAGACTTGTTTGAGCGTGGTGGGTTTGGTGCATACAAGTATGTTCGTGTCGGGGGTAATTACAGATTTATTTCTGTTGGATCAAATCATCTTAGATGTGTGTTGGATTCTGAGGATGGGGAGACAGCAGCGTTTGTGAAGATTTATGAGCGGGATGGTAAGCGGTTTGGTCGGCCTTTTGGTTTATCAATGTCTCTTAAATTGTCATGGGATACTGTTGATCAAATTCGTTTACCAGAGGTTTTGGAGTTTGAGTTGGATTGGAATATTGATGCATGAGTGAGGCCCAAGTGTTTGGGTCATACTACTTTTTCTAATGTGGCGTATAGCCAAGGAGATCGAGATGGCAAATCCGAGAGTAGACCAGAATCTGAGGGCATTGGTTCGTGGAGCTTACGCGGTACAAAAGCTTCGCATTCAGTTTGGTAACCGAATCGTGGGCAAATGGAAAGCAGATCGTGGCATGATTCCTGGGGTAAAGGAAGAGGAAACCATGTCAAATAAAGACAAGATGATCCTCGACAAGATTGGTAAAGCATACAAGATGCTGACCGATGGGCTTGTTAAGTTTCCTAACGAGAAGGGATTCATTGGCAACGAGATGATTGCTGAGTATAGTTTTTTGTGTCTAGTCTCAGAGTATGCTGAGCTTCGGGCGTTTGAGGAAGTGCATTTTCGTCGGTTTCTTCCTCTACTCAAAAAGTACAGTTTCTATACCGAGTGGTTGCAGCGAGTCAAGGGCATTGGTCCTCGTATGGCTGCTGTCATCCTTACGGAGATTGACATCTACGCAGCCAAGTACGCCTCGTCCCTCCGCAAGTATGCGGGTCTCGACATTGGTCCTGATGGGACTGGGCGGTCTCGTAGGAAAGATCATCTTGTCAAGGTCAAGTACACCGACAAGAAGGGCAAGGAGCAGGAGAAGGACAGTATCACGTACAACCCATTCTTGAAAACCAAGTTGATGGGTGTTGCGGCTGACTGTCTGATTCGTGCTGGGAACTCGCGTTACTATTCGATGTATGTTAATTACAAGAATCGGTTGGAGAACCATCCGAAGTATGGTAAGCATTTGGATGGCACGAAGGATGAGAATGGGTTGCGCATCAATCCGATGAGACGTCATACGATGGCGAAGCGCAAGATAATCCAGCAGTTTCTGGTTGAGCTGTTCTTGGCCTGGAAGGCGCACGAAGGTTTGCCGGTGCCCCCTGACTATGCTGTGGAGAAGCTTGGGATTGTGCATACAAACATAGATCCTAACGACATTTTCGAGTGTATCTCGAAGGATGAGCGTAATGCTATCAAGGAATCGTTGGCTGATATCCCGGTAGATGCGGGTGTGTTCGATGAGGCTGAGTCTGTTTGATAGTTGGTGACTATCATTTCTTAGAAAACTGCCAGGTGTAAGTGAACTTGTTCCGCCTAGAAAACTTAAATAGGGGAGTGAACTGACGAGATAAAGAAAGCTGTGGAACCATAGTGAACTGGATGCGTGAAGAAAACTTAATCAGGGTAGTGAACTAGGTATTTCTAGAAAACTAGGGGATAGGAGTGGACTTAAAACGGCAAGAAAACTAAACATTTTTAGTGAACTGTGAACGCCAAGAAAACTAGGGTGTCGGAGTGAACTTCTGCGACGAAGAAAACTATGGTTGTTAATTGAACTGCGAACTCGAAGAAAACTAGGAATAGGTAGTGAACTTACGTGATATAGAAAACTTAAATAGGTGAGTGAACTGCGTGTGCGGAGAAGACTAAAAGGAATCAGTGAACTGTAACTCTGAAGAAAGCTGCGTACCATTAGTGAATTGTCATCGCAAAGAAAACCAAAGGTTGCGAGTGAACTGTGAGACCGTAGAAAACTGTGCGACGAAAGTGAACTGTTCTGAAATAGAAAACTAGGTCTTAGGAGTGAACTGAACGCACGAAGAAAACTAGATGTGGAAAGTGAACTAGAATCGCAGAGAAAACTTGAAAGGAAGAGTGAACTGCTAGCCTGGAGAAAACTAAAAGTGTTTAGTGAACTTCCGTGATCTAGAAAACTAGGCTTGTAAAGTGAACTAAGGTCAGAAAGAAAACTAATGGTATTTAGTGAACTGTTGAATTAAAGGTATCGTGATGAAGATAATAATCAATATCCCAAACGATGAGTTCTTGGATGCATTGGGCGATGGGTTGGATGGAGGCGTGATCGAATTTGGTGTGTCTGGTAAGTCATCAAAGAAGGGTGTCCGGGTTGCTGCAAAGAAGCGGCGCGAGGCCATGTCATTCATACTAGCGCCAGATGACCAGGAAATTGTTGATTACTGGAATGGCAATGATTTCATCAAACAGGTGGCTGCTGGCAAGATTACTGATTCTAGGAACAGGAGTGTGAAGGATACAGACATTGGGGAGGTCCAGAAGGCTCTTCGGCAAGCATCTAAGTCTATGTCTAAGGATGAGATCAAAGCTCATCTTGATAAGTATTTCGCTTTTTGTATGTTAGGGGAGCATATCTGGGACGGGGCGAATCACGGATACAAGAATCTAGGCGGTCTGCTTAGAAAATTGGTGAACTGTAACAAATCGCAGGAGTTACCTTGGTGGGAAATGGATGGTTTATCAGATCAGAAGATGAATGTACATGATCCTTATCCAGATATCACTGAGATTGTGGCACTTGAATACAATCGTGAGTTTATGGGGGTTTCTCTTGGTCTAGACATTACCAAACATAAGGAGCACAAGAGCTTTGCCTCAGTTTCTTTGGTGATTAGTGCGATAGCAGAGACCAATCTAATGCCGTTGTCTAATCCTGCTGAAGAGCTTGCTGAGTGTTTGATGAAATGTGTTCGAGATGTATGTGGTGAGTTGAGTACGATTTACCCGGCTAATTTGGTGTCAGAGAATGTGTTGCAGAAGGCGTTCCCACAATACTTGTATGAGAATTTTGGGTTACCGATGTCGGCCATGGAAGGCATAGTCGCAGCAATTAAAGATGCTACAACATGAATAGTAAGGTTGTTTCTCAACACCTTCAAGATTCGTTCTTGTATTTGTGTATTACATCGGACGAATTTTTGGGGCTTGTGCGACCGGACTTGCTGCCGGATTTTTTCAGCAGTTCGGTGTGTGCCAACTGTGTCAGGATCGTCTATGATTTCTGGGACACGTTCAAGCGAGCGCCAAAGGACCACTTCCACGACGAACTGATAAAACGGTTGGTAGATATACCTGAAAAAGACAGGCCGTTTTATTCTGAGTACCTCAAGAAAGTTCAAGCACTCAATCCTCCTGATTATAAGTATGTGATAAGGCAAGTAAATGACTTTGTGCAATGCAGAGAACTAGAGTCTGCTGTAATACGCTGCGCTGAGTTGGTAAAGGATGGTGAGTTTGATCAAGCTAAGACAATAATGTATGAAGCGTTCAAGGTTGGTATTAAGCATGAGAATATAGGCTTAGATTACATAAAGGACAGGAACAATTTGAAGAATCGTGGGGATGGCCCGGATTATCTTATGTCTACTGGTATAGATGCTCTGGACAAGCTCATTGGTGGGTATAGTAGGTCTAGGTTTGTGTGTATTATGGGGGGATACAAGGGAAACAAATCATGGGCATTACTGCATACCGCAAAGGTAGCATTGGTGCATGGGCTCAAGGTACTGTTTGTTACCCATGAACTGACAGAGATAGAGGTGGAGATGCGTATGGACATGATGTGGGGGGCCATGGTAAATGAGAAAGAGCCTAAGGAGGTAAAGATAAAGACTCGTGATGAAAGCGGCAAGTTTGATACGATAGTTGATACAAGACCATCTGTTTACGATATAGATGCAGTGAGCAAATCGCGTGATGTGATGATGCGTTTTGGTGGGCGTCTAATCATTAAGAAATATCCGATCAATACATGTACTATGGAAGAGTTGAACAGGTTTCTTGATTATCTTGAGCAGTTTGAGGATTTTGTTCCAGACGTGTTGATTAACGACTATGCTGACATCATGTCTTTTACATCTGAATTCGATGAGAAAAGGCATGGGTTGAATAATTTGTATTTGGGGCACAAAACGATTGCTGATGAGCGGAACATTCTGGTTATGACAGCATCACAGGTTACTGTTGAAGCGATCAAGAAGCGGCGTATTAAGATGTCTGATTTTTCTGAGGATAAGAGGAAGGCGGGTAATGTGGATCTGGCTCTAGCTATTTGTCAGACTGAGAAGATGGAAGAATTAGGTATGATGTCAATGAATGTTGTTGCTAATAGAAGTGGTGCTATGAATGTCGGATGTACTATGTTGTATAACCTTGACATTGGTCAATTTTGCTTGAACTCATGGATTGGTGAGTGATGCGTGATATTGTTTTGAAAACAGATCCTATGGATCATCAGTATAAGAGTGTGCAGTTTGCTATAGACGATCCTGATGGCTGCTCTATGCAGTGGTCTGACATTGGTACTGGTAAGTCATTGTCTGCATTGTACACTGCGGCTATGTGGAAATGTAAGGCTGTTCTGATAGTGTGTCCGGCGTCAGTAATCAGATCGTGGAGAGAGCAAATAAGTATCCATACAAATCTTAGTTACGTTGAGGTGACTGCATATGCTGGTGGTCGATCATTGGATTTGTATCAGTGTGAGGCTGATGTGTATATTGTTAATTATGATTCTTTGAGTGTGTTGTTTTCCAAGATGGCTGATAGGGATGGCAAAAGATCACGGGAGATAGTGGACAGTTTTGGGCAGTTGCCGTTTGATTGTATGGTTATTGATGAGTGTCATTGGTTTGGGAGCCACAAAGCCATGTGGACCAAGATTGGTTATGTGTTGGCTAGGCATATGAAGTATGTGTTGATGCTTACTGGTACTCCCATACGCACAGGGTTAGAGAATCTGTGGTCTCAGTTCTGGGTATTGGACGGGGGTAAGACGTTAGGTAAATCCTATATGTCGTATCTCAAAAAGTATTTTAGTCCATATCAGTTGCGAGTTGCTGGTGGCAAGAAGATCACCAAGTGGCATGAGAAAAAGGAATCAAGGGAGCAGGTATTACAGAGGATATCCGGTAAGGTGATTCGGTTTGAGCGAGCAGACTGTTTTGATCTTCCTTCGTTAGTAAGTCAGGTGCGTGAGGTGCAACTGAGTGTTGAACAGCGGCGAATGATTGATCGAATTGTATCTGGTTTGAAGGTCAAACTTAAGAAGGGTGAATTAAATCCAAGCACAGTTGGTAATCTGTCCACTAAGTTAAGACAGATTTCTGGTGGCTTTGTGATAGGTAGTAAAGGACCATCTAGGTTATCGAAGAATCCAAAGTTGGAGGGTCTTTGGGATTGTCTATTGGAGGTAACCGGGAAGTGTATCATTTTCCATTCGTTTGTTGAGGAAGGTAGGATCATCGAGGACTTTTTGAAGAAGAAGAAAGTCAGGTTCTCTAGTTTGAGGGGGGAAACCAAGAAGAAGGATGATCAGATAGATGCATTTAAGAATGACCCAGAAGTCGATGTGTTGGTGGCACATCCTAGGTCAGGAGGAGAGGGTCAGAATCTGCAGGTAGCCAATGTTGTTATCAACTACTCTAACGCGATGACAACAGCGGCGGTAAGGATGCAGACGATTGGTAGGGTGCATAGGTTTGGTCAGACGAAGTCATGTGTTGTGATTGATATTCTGGCCAAAGATTCTGTTGATGAGGCAATCTATGACTCGCTTATGGATGATGTTGATCTAGCTAACAGTGTCTTGACTTGGATTAGGAATTATAGGGTGTGATTATGTTGGGGGCGTTAGGTTGGTATGCATAATCATTGTTTGAATAAAGGGGTTGTTTTGTGTACAGGCATAACTGGGGATCATTATGATCATTTGACATCTGATGTTTATCGTGTTTTGTTTCTCAAAAGACTTGTATCATGTAAGTTTTGTTTGCGAAATTCCGATTATTCTGGTATGGTAAAGCAAGAGAAATTTGAGGAGATCCATGCTGATGTGTGGATCAAAGAAGGGAGTGAAGATACATATGGGTTGGAAAGTTTTGCTACACTAGTTAAGCCATTTGAGGTTGATGGGTGGATGGCAGTTCTGGCGTGTTTTTATGATCATAATAACTATCGTTATGGTTCAGGTGTTGATGATGTATTATGCAATGTTTTGTTTGTTCGTTTTGTAGAAAGGGAATCATCCGATGCTTAAGAGCATTAAGCTGACCAACTTTCAAGGTCACAAAGATACGAAGATTGATTTTGGTGCTGGCGATACGGTAATTATTGGTTCAACTGACTCGGGAAAAAGTTCTGTGTTTCGTGCGTTTGAATGGGTACGAACGAATCGTCCGTTAGGAACCTCATTCATACACACAGGTGAGAGTACTTGTAAGGTAGAGTTGGAGATCGTTACCAAAGATGGGATTGTGCTTATCGAGCGGGAGAGGGGTCCGGGTGTAAACTCGTATAAGGTTGATGGAGAGTTGTCGGAGGCTCCTGGGTCTGGTGTGCCTGAGAGACTGCAAGAGCTTTTGAACATGGGTGAGTTGAATGTGCAGACACAACTCGATCCCCATTTCATGATTTTAGATACTCCCGGTAAGGCAGCGCAAACAATTAATGCTGTGACACATCTTGAGGAGGCTGATCGTGTTATCGTCGCATTGATTGCACTTGGCAAAGCAAACAACAGTGAGATAGCAACACTTGAGCAGAGGTTAAATCGTGCGAATGATAAGAGGAGTAATCCAGTTTTTGGTTTGCTTGGTGACTTTGAATCTACTTTGGGTACTGCTGAGGAACTAGAGAAGAATCAGAAAGAAAAGCAAGAGTCACATGATGGGCTGAGGCCACTTTTGGCGTTTGCAGGTTCGTTTGAATCTGATGTGTGTGAGTGTGAGTCTAGCTTAAGTCGTTATAGTAATCTGGATGGTCTTGTTTCTGTTGCATCTTGTATAACCGATAAGTTGTCTGAAAGTATCAGGATAAAAGATGCTTTGTTAGGGGCTATTGGTGATTGTGTTAATGTTGAGAATGAGCTTGTTGGTGTTAACGCTATAGTTGAGCGTTTTTCTGGATTTGCTGCTGCGGTAGAGCATGTGGAAGAAGATGTTGTTGGGATTGGATTGTTGCAGAAGTCTTATTCTGATCTTACATTATTGTTAACAGAAATCAAAGGAGTTGATACGCTTCTTGGTGGTGTGAAGAAGGTTAAGGAGAATCTAGATGGTGTGTGGACTGAGCTATTAGCTGATATGGATATGTGTCCTGTGTGTGAAACTGGGCTTGATGATGAACATAAGCAAATTGCTGTGGAGAATTTGAAATGAGTAGTGAAATGAATAAGGAGACTTGTTGTGGAGATTAAGCGTAAGAATACAGGAGAAGTTCTTTTGTCTGTTGATGGTCCCACTTTGGTCGGAATGGATTTGCATAGGAAGGATTTTCATGGTGCAGACTTTAGTGGTGTGGATGCTTCGGGTGCAAATTTTTGCGGGGCAATCCTTTGCCAAGCAGATTTTTCAAGAGCAAATATTCAGGAAGTGGATTTTCGGGAGGTGCTTTTTGACGGGGTGAATTTTCGGGATGCTGATCTCAATAAAGCAAGAATGTCAGATACAGTATTTAGGAATACGGATTTTCGTGGATCAAATCTAAGTGGGGTATCTCTTATTAGAGCGGATCTTTGTGGGCAAGATCTCCGTGGAGTGAGTCTAGTACGAGCAAATATGACTAGAGCTAATCTTCAGCGGGTGTGCTTTTATGAGTCAAATCTCACTGGGGCTACTTTTGATCTAGCTAATCTTCAGGGAGCAGATCTTCAGAGAGCAAAATTACGGGGAGCCTTTTTTCGTGAGTCTTATCTTCAGGGAGCGGTTCTCAATGAGGTGGATTTTTATGGGGTTAATCTTTTAGAATCTAATCTTAGTGGGGCATGTTTAGTGAGATCTGATTTTGGTGAAGCAACTCTTTGTCGAGTGAATTTTTGTAAAGCTAATCTTGATTCAGCCTCTTTCAGAAATGCAAAACTTCAAGGAGCCGGTTTTGAAGAAGCCGTTGTTTGTAATGGTATATTTTATGGAGCTAATCTGGAGGGGACGGATTTCAGTAAGGCAGATCTTAGTAATTCTGATTTTCGGGGGGCTGATATATGTGGTAAGCAGATAGGCCCTGGAGAATGGACTTCTGCTATTTTTCATGGGGCTACGATGGATGGTGTTCGTGTTGATACTGAAGTTATCGGAGGCCCAGGATTTATTCTTTGTGGTCTTACGCAGGATGAGTGGGATGTTATTAGATTGAAGAGGCAAGTGAAATGAAAATTCTGTTGCTTGGTGATACTCATCTGCGTTACAGAGGCCCGTCTAGTAGGACCGATGATTTCTTCAGAACGCAGTACAATAAATTCTGTGCTGTCTTGGATGTGTACAAGACGGAAGGATGCTCCCTGCTTTTGCAGGCAGGTGATTTGTTTAATAGCCCAAGGCCACCGAATATACTGTTGAGTGCTTATATTACGGCATTGAGATCAGCGGATGTTGTTATCCATTGTGTGCTTGGTCAGCATGATATATCTATGCATTCTCTTGAGAGTGTTGAGCGTAGTGCTATTTCAGTTATGATTTCTGCTGGTGTACTTGAAATACTCGATGATGTGCCATTAGAGGTTGGGGATCAGCGTATTTACGGGGCCTCCTTTTCTCAGACTATTCCTAAACCATCTGGTGATGCCATTCTTGTAGTTCATGAGATGATAGGGGACAAGCAATTGTGGTCAGGACATGAGCTAATAAATCCTGATGGGTTTTTGGTCAAGCATAGTGGGTATAAGCTGATCTTGTGTGGTGATTATCATTACAGGTTTTTGGCAGACACAGGTGAGAGGACTATCGTGAATGTTGGTTGTTTAGTTAGGCAGACTTGTAGTGTTATGGACAGGCAGTTGAAACCAGCGTGTGCTGTTTATGATACTGATACACGTTGTATTGGGTTTCATGAAATATCTCATCAGTCATCAGATGAGGTGTTTTATAAACAGTTTACTAAGGAGGATGCTTGTGATGAATCCGTAATGGCGTTCATAGATCGTCTGCGTGCGGATGATTGTGTGCAAGCTAGTTTTCGTGATAACCTGAATAGGTTTTTTGAAATTGAGAAGACTGATCCTAAGGTTAGGGATTTGATTCTCCAAGTTGTAGAGGAGCATGGTAATGAGTCTGGTTGATAATGTGAGGTCTAGGATAAAAGAGTGTCAGAGTAGCAAGGATAAGGCTGAAAAGGATTTGGTCAGGCTAACTGAGCGCCGAGATGGCGCTATGGAGCGGCTTAAGAGTGAGTTTAGTGTTGGCTCTGTTGATGAGGGAAACAAGAAGCTGGAGGAAATACGGAAAGAGATTGAATCTGGAAATGAACAGTTGGGTGATGTGAAGGGTGTGCTCGATGAGATCATGGGTATCTCGGAGTCAGGAGGTTGAAATGGACTCAAAGTATCGAAGTTTTTTTGTGGCTCAGAAAACAGTTCTGGCTTCTTTGGATGCTGATATTGCTGATACTGAGAAAAGTCTTGCTGAATGCAGGGACAAGGTTGAGATAATTGACAAGTCGAAAGAGATTGTGAATGCGGTTACTATGGCTACTCTCCAGGAGATCAAGGTTTTCATTGAGGAAGCTGTGTCATTGTGCCTTGTTATCGTTTACGGGGATGAGTATAGCTTTGAGTTAGACTACGAGGTGAAGAGAGGTCGATCTGAGGCTAGGATGTGGCTTGTTAAGGGTGGAAACAGGTTGGACCCAAAGTCCGAAATTGGGGGTGGTGTCATTGATGTGATTTCATTTGCGTTACGAATCATAATGTGGATCTTGAGTCAGCCCAGGACTGAGCCTGTTTTTATCTGTGACGAGCCTTTCCGGTTTGTTAGCAGAGATAACACGTATAGGCTTGTGACTATGATTAAAGAGGTGTGTGAGACGTTCGATGCTCAGTTTGTTATTGTATCTCATAACGATGAGTTGATTGATGGTGCTGGTAAGTATGTGAAGATTAAAAGCGAGAAAGGAGTGAGTGAGGTAGATGTCTAAAAGACCTGATGATCAAGTGTTGACTGAGACTGAGGCTTTAGAAGTGTATAAGCTGCTCGTTGAGTATGGTGGTGCTGATCCTAGTTCAGAGTCTCCTTTTGTTGGTCGCAATACTAACATGCGGTGTAGTGAGTTTGTGGCGTTACCTGAGCTTGGTTTCAATGGTCGTTTTTGGCGATTGGAAAGGGAGATGGTGTGTACGTGTGGTGGGGCAGAATCAGATGAGTTGTATGATAGGATCAAGGAACTCAATGATAAGTTGTGTCATATTGTGCATAAGCCCACCATAATGTCAAATGAAAGTGTAGGTGATTGTGTGGTTACTAAAGCAAATAAATTGCGAGTAGTTAATCCTCATTGGTTTCTCACAACTTCTGGGGAGTGGTTGGAGCAATACGCTTGTCTGTTGGAGAGGATTGGTAGGATTTGTTACAAATCTGAGGATAGGATTACTGATGATAGTGCAGATGGGTTTATCAAAAGGATAATCAGAAGTGGGCATGAGTCTGTGTTAGAGCATTGTTCTATCACTGTCAAGGTAATTGGATCACGGGCTATGAGTCACCAGTTGGTAAGGCACCGTGTACATTCAAGCTACTCTCAGGAGTCACAAAGGTATTGTGACTATGGTAAGTCTGATTGTCTTACTGTGATTTGTCCACATGTTTGTTCTGGGGGTTCGTTGTTGCCAGAGGGAGTATATGCGCGAAATCCTAATGGTGATTGGATTGTTTGTGATAATCCCTCGCTTAAAGCTTTGTCGGAAGGTATAATTTGTAGGTGGTTGGATGTTGTGTTGGCGTGTTATCAGAATTACCTGGATGATAGGGCTGATGGTGTTAAGCCTGAAGATGCCAGATACATTTTGCCAAATGCCACAAAGACTGAGGTGCAATGTACCTACGGTCTAAGGCAGTGGAGGAATGTGTTCAAGCAACGTGCATTAAATCCACATGCTCAGTGGGAGATCAAAGGTATTTTCCAGAGCATACTGAAGGACTTTGCTAATAGGATGCCGAGTCTCTTCGGTGATTTGGCTGAACAAATCTAGTGAGTTTCGGGCAACGTCACGTATTGGTTGTTTGTTATAATCTAGTAGGCAGGTTTGATCGATTGGTTTAGTTTACTCTTACATGGAAGGATACGAGACATGAGAAAAAAGGTAGTGTCAGTGTTGTTGTTTCCGCTACTCCTCTGTGGCTGTTTTCAAAAGCTGGATCTGGAGGCTGATAAGCTGTTTATCAAGGCCATCCAGGATCAGCGGGTGATGGCTGTTCAGGATGAACAGACGGATATGCAGGCGTTAGTGGAAGCTAAGGATCGAGGGCTGCGGATCATTAGCGAAAAGAGGATAGCCACAGGCAAGTCTCTCGAAGGGCTGGATGGTCCAGATGGGAAGCCCTTGTTGGATTGGGAAACTGCTGAGGCGTTGAACGGTGCGTTCAGCGAATTGGAGTCAGATTTCATCAAAGCCATTACTTTGTTGGAGTTGACTGTTG
>Ga0222703_1000099_pt1 | contig 21011 bp, 45 predicted proteins | sample AntAcemetage1506_FD_179827 | JGI IMG/M metagenome (GOLD analysis project Ga0222703, IMG submission 179827) | Saline water microbial communities from Ace Lake, Antarctica - #1506 | ecosystem: Environmental > Aquatic > Non-marine Saline and Alkaline > Saline | place: Antarctica: Ace Lake...
TGGATTACCTGGTTCATTTAAATTATATTCAAAAAGTGGTTGTACTCCATCTGGTAGTCCACTGGCACCTATTCCACTCATCTGCCATCCACAAACCTCATATGACCCATTTGTTAGAAATAAAAGATACCATGTTTTACTTGTATCAAGAGATAAATTTACATCAGCACATACATAATAATGTGTTGTAGGAGCACCACCTGAAACAGTTGCAATATAGCCATACCATTCCATCTGGTCTAAAAAATTTTGTGTAATGCCACCTCCAGAAAATTTTGGTTCAAAATCAAGTGCATCAGCAGAAGCAATACAAACAACCATACCATGATTAGTTGGAACCGCTGTTTCACGCAATCTAGCTACTTTAAAAGTCATATTTTTTAATGAACTATTTGTTACACAGAAAGGTTGAGCATGCATGCGTTCTCTGGTAGAATCGCCACCATATTCACCCCATATATTAAAACCAACATTCTTATCATCTGGCCACCAAATTAAACACGGACTGCATTGAGAATCAGATGGTGGCCACGGACAATCAGCAAGCGTATGCACACCAGCTGAAAAGGATGTTAACTGTTTAACAGTACTAAATGTTTTTTTTTTTATCATCAAATGACTCCGTAATGTATTTTGGATTATTGAACAAGTATAGTATCTGAACCCGAACGCCTAAACAATAACGCAAGTACAACAAGTCCACCCGCACCAACTGCAATATATGGTAGATAAGACATATACCATTCCTTACTATGACAAGATGATTCGCCTATTGGATTTGGAAATGGATACCAATGACAACCTGCTCCTATACAAGCACCTTCAGTTGTATAGCTTTCGCAACCTGTTGGTTCAGAAGTTGAATGACAACTATCATTCCACCAATAACAACTATTTGCTTCACAATTATATTGGTCGGTATAATCTCCACAGTCTGGTGTACCACAGGGAGTTCCTTGGCATACTCCATCGCACCAATAACAATTATAATTTTCACAGTCACTTTGAGTGGTTAGTATTTCACAACTTGGGAAATAGCTATGGCAACTTCCACCATACCAGTAACAACCATTTGCATAACATGTTGCTTCATCTGTATAAGATGAACACAGAGTTTCACTATAACACCATTGGTCTTCAGCTGGTGAATCATGAAATGTGATTTCTTGTGCATCCATTAATGTAACACTACCACCATTTGCAGTATTTAATTGTGACTGTGTAAAACTGCCACGAACAGGATTAGTTATGGTAAGAGACTCGATAAGACCCGATGCAAAACGAGAAACAATCTGAGCTGTTCCACCACTTTCTGGGTAATCCGTTCCAGATGATGTATAATACCAGTTCAACCCACTTGATACACAACAATCTGATAAACCAAAATTCTGGCATATATAATCAATTCCAGATTGGCTAAGAGACATTTTCTATCCTCCTATAATACTACATCCCGTTGCTACATCACCATCAAAACCAAGATAATAATCAATTACACCAAAGACGTTCTGTATTGTCGGTACAAATGTATATCCAGATGGTGGCGTTGAAAAAAGAAAAGCATCTACTATTTCAAATACATTAGCTATTACTAACGGCCAATGAGCATCAAGATAATAACAAAGATTTGATTGGTCTATAGAATGACAGACATTATGATACCAATAACAACCATAACCTAAACAATCACTTTGGTTATTTAATGCTGGACATGATGGAGCAGTTGAATGACATGCACCATTCCACCAATAACAACCATGATTTTCACATTCAACCTCAGTAGAAATAGCCTCACAAGAAACAGTACCATGGCAACTATTATTATACCAATAACAATTATAGGCTAAACATTCCGTAGAGTTATTTATGGCTTCACAACTCATTGTTGAATTACAAACACCATTATACCAGAAACAACCATAGGCAGAACAATCAGTAGCATTAGTTATAACATTACAAGTCCAAGAAGAATGACAAGAACCATTATACCAATGACAACCATAAATAGAGCAGTCAGTTGCGTTATTTAATTGCTCACAACTTGGTGAAGTAGTATGGCAAGAACCATTATACCAGAAGCAACCATAAACATTTACACAAGTATTTTCGTCAGCATGCGACTCACAAGGAATAAAACACCATTGGTCTTCAGTTGACTCATCATGATAAGTAATCTCTAAAGCATCCTGTAAAGTAACAGAACTACCATTTGCAGTATTTAATTGTGTCTGTGTGAAAGTGCCACGAGCCGGACTAGTCATGGTAAGAGAATCAATAAGACCCGATGCAAAACGAGAAACAATCTGAGCTGTTCCACCTGTTTCATTATAATTAGTTCCACCAACTGTGTAATACCAAGACAACCCAGTATTTACACAACAAAAGCTTCCGTTACCAAAATTTTCACAAATATATTGTTTACCAGTTAGGGTTAATGCCATTTTTCACTTCACCAATTTAATAAATGTAACACTAAGTATTTTAAACTTTTGAATGAAAAAAAAGAAAAAAAATTAAGAGATTGTCTTTTAATCTCCGTACCATTTACGTGATAAATACCCCTGCTTTGGTTCTGGGCGACGTCCTGGATGTTCCGAATAATATGCTTCTTTCCCTCTACTTTTCAAAAGCGTCATTAAAACAAGTACCCCACCTATCGCTAATGCACCATAAAGAATCAGTGTTCCGTAGTCTGGTGGTGGGTCACCCTCATCTTCAACTACACCATCAGGTATCCCATCACCGTTCTCATCTGGACCCGCACAACTATTAAACCATTTCCAAGAACAATCAGGAAAGATAATTTTTTTGTAACATTCATTGATTGACTCTATGTCCCCTTGTGGGCCACATGGATGCGGGTTAAAAAGCAAATCAACTATAGAATATATACAAGCAAGAATAAGAATAGCACCAATTATAATAAGTATTATTGTGACAAGAGCGATAAGTCCTAATGACCGTTCTTCTGTTAACTTGCTATTGTTACTAAGTCCTGGACTTAAATTCCAAATGATTGCATCACAATCTCTTCGACCACTGGCAGGAAGAGCATACGCATTCATATCAAATTCATCATTGTTATTCAAAGAATTTGGGATTTCATACATAGCATTGTAATATGGTTTTTCATAACTACCTGGAACCGTAGTAAATATTTTAGTTCTAAAATGCGGGTCAGGAGAAGCAAGTTCTCTAACAAGTATTCCATTAGCCTCATAATCTGTTTTTGTTTTTAAATTCATTTTTATTTCACCTACACCTTTTTTTAATATTTAAATGTTAAACCCCAACTTCTAATATGAACATTTGATACTCCTGAATTTACCCCAACACTAATATATGAAAAAGGTATTGCACTTGAAAAAAGTGCTGGTTCAATTGTTATTACACCCCAATCTCCAACAGTCGGAGCACTTCTTTCAAGAATCCTATTCCATTGTCCATCATACCATAGGTCGACACCATAGTGTATAATATCACCCCATCCTGCCCATTTGTAATATATTTGTCCACCTAGCATTGTTTGTGCTATTCTTGCTACGCCTATGTCTTTACTACACCAATGTTCAAGCCCATGTGGTGTTTCAATTTCATATCCACTACAACTCTGAGTATATGTTTCACCATTAGATTTTCTAACACATTTATTACTCCGAGCACACATCTGGTCAGCTGGACAGTTTCCCGTGGCACAACTACAACCATCCGTTACTTCATCACATTCATCAGAGCCGTAACCCATATATGGAAAACACATTACACTCTGACTTTCGTTGACGCCACATTTTTGGTAGCTAATGTCATTTATACAAATAGAACTATTTTCTTCAACAAGATTCCAATTAGAGCCATCACATTTGCAAAGATTATTTGTATAAGGGTCACACACTTGCCATCCATTTATACTTGGATAACAATTAAATCCGATTTCTTCGCAACCAGTGGTTGGTGTTCCACACTGTTCGCTCTGACATACTCCATCACACCAATAGCAACCTGCATTTTGGCATGCTGTTTGATTAACATAATCAGAACATACTGGAGCATCAGAATGGCAACTATTATTATACCAATAACAATCATGATTGGCACACTGTTCTGCATTAGTATAATCAGAACAAGTTGAAGTTCCGTTACCATTTCCATTATCATTTTGCATTTGGGATAAATAATAATAAGCAATCCCGCCTGCAGCAAGGAATACACCACCCATTAATAAAGACTGTTTGTCCATAATTTTTTCATCTCTTCATCATTGCCATTAGTACAACTACACCACCAACACCTACGATTATAAAAGGAAGATATTTCATATACATCTCTTGGTCATGACAAGATGGGTCACCAATTGGATTTGGATAAGGATACCAAAAACAATTAGCGGTTTCACATAATGATTTGGTTTTATGTTCCTCACAATCAGTAGATGGTGTATCACACTGTTCGCTCTGGCATACCCCATCACACCAAAAGCAACCTGCAGTTGTACAAGAAATTGAGTCAGTATATGTTGAACAAATAGGTGGTGTTGTGCCACCTGCATTAATAAAGGTTTGAAGCTCTCTTGAGTCGGTAGTTGATACCTCAGACGGACCGCTCATCCAACCAACATAAAAAGTCATAGTAATGGTTTCATCTTGTGTCCAATAATCTGTAGCAAAATGAGCAACAACTTCAAGATTTACAGTTTCGCCTGTCGTCAGTGGAAAAGGTTCACCCACAATACCCACTTCACCTTCAGGAGTATGCCCCGCTATAGAATATGCTATAACACATTCATTGTGTGCATCGCCATTATTTGTTATTTCAAAAAAACTGCCACCTTTTTCAGTGCATGGAATAAATTCCGCTACTAAATTGCAAGTACCAAATTGTAGGCTTGGGTCTGCATATTGTGGTGCCACATATCCTAAATGCGTTATATTTCCTATTCGTGTAGTTAAAATATTTTCAAACATTAAATCACTTCACCAAGAAATATAATGATATTAAAAGTATAAAAAGTTAGTGTCTGGAAAAAGTTAACTCGTTGCTTTTGTTTTGTATGGTGCTTCGTCTTTCTGTGATTGTATATAATATGCAACAAATGCTAACCCTATAACGCCTATAGTAATTGCAATTGTTGCCACATTTCCTGAAAATATTTGTGCTGGTGAACTATGACAACAGTTTTCATACCAATAACAACCATGTGTTCCACATTCTTCTTCAGTTGTTAATGTATCACAAACATCCAAAGCTACTAGACCATCTCGGTCATGGGCAAGCCACATAATACAATCCTGGGATGCAGGGTCTTCTGGGGAAGTATAATACCAGTAATCAATCCATTCATCATATTTATTTATGCTTTGCTGAACTGCTTCTTGAAAAGTTTTTCCATCTACTAATGCCTTCCATAGCTCGTTTGCACTCTCATAAAAACCATATGCATATGGGTCATTATATGGGTCAGGATAAACAAACTCATCACTCTCATCCGTATCCGCAACCCAAGTCCAACTAACATTAAAACCCGCATAGGCAAGAGCACCCTGTTCAATTATCGCAGGACCAAGACCCCCTGCAGTAAGACAAGAAAGAAGATAAACAACACGACCAGATAACCTATTGCATTCATTACAGGTAAATATTGATTCTTCGCTATCGCCAGTATATACACAATTATTACCATGACCAAAACCATAAAAAGCAAAAGGGTCTGTCTGGTCAATAGCATCATAAACGGGTATCTTATCGGCCTGCGTATCATGTAAATCAGTTATATTCCATGCTCCTTTCTGCTGAGCATAATTTACCATATGTGCAAGTGCATTATAACCATGCTCACAATAGTGACAATTCCTTGGTCGAACAAACATCATATTTTCTGGATTTGGCATAGCTTTTACATCCGTTTTTTTAACTCATCCATAAGTTTTTTTTCAGCATAAAGAAACTCTTCACCTGCTGGTGTCCCACGTTTAGCTTCTTCTATAATCTGCTCTGGTGTATAATGTCTGTTAAGCTGAAATATTCCAGGCATTTCTCCCTTGCTATGTCTCTCTTCCATTCTTTTTATTAAATTTTGTTTATATTCTTCATCTACAAATGACATTTTCATTTCACCTTTTTTTATTTTTAGTTATTTGATTTTCCAAACATTGCTCCAGCAATTACTCCTATAATTCCAAAAAGAGCTGCTGATGGCAATATATATAATAATTGACACACACCCCATGGTAGGGGAACATCATAACAATGATAATTACAAATTATGTTTGTACACTCACAAAGATATTGGTTGTTCCCATAATCTTCACAATCAAGAGGCTCTCCACATTGTGGACATATCTGGTCAACTGGACAAGGTATTGACCCTGGCACATCCTGTGTATAAAGAAGGTAACCAATTCCGGCACCTAACCCTGCACCGACTAAGCCACCTATTGCAGCCGACCCTGCTTTTCCCATTTGTTTTACCTTCCCCCTTTCATCTGATAATACTGACGAGGGGTCATCCACTTCCCCTCAAATTCCATTATAATATCTGCTTGCCCCATCTTTTCTATTTGTTGAAACCAAGAGTCTAAATTACTCATATTCTACTTCACCTTAAAACTAAAATAGACTATGAAGCATTTAAGTTTTTTGATTAGCCTAATTACATTCTCATTTTATAATCCACCAATCAAGATTACCATGATAAATAATTTTTTGTTGTTTCATCGCAAACTCGCCAACTGCTTTTTCAACACCATGATAATGATAATCATGACCTCCAATTATTCCACCTACTTTTATTTTTGGATACCAAAGCTCAATATCTTCTAACACATAATCATATGCATGATTACCATCAATATAAACAAAATCGAGATTATTTGGAACATAATTAACGCCTTCACTTGATGGCTTGACTACGAACTCTATTTCATTGTTGTATTGTTTCAACCTGTTTTCTGCTATTCCTTTTGCTTGAGGTATCAATGGTGGTAAAAATGGGTGGTCTTCTGTGTCTTGTTCATATTGAATATATGGGTCAACAAGATAAAGTTTTTTAATTGGTAATTTTTTCAAAATATTTTTAGCATTGCCACCCATCCAAACACCTATTTCAACACCAATGAGCGAATCATTTTGATTGTGTTCTGCGATATATTCTATCATTGGTCTGTATTCTAATATTTGAACTGTATGGCCAATACCATATCCTCCTTCCATTATTAAAAAATTAGCTATTGTATTGCCAACATAATTATATGGCATTTTTTTATTTTTCTTATGATAACCTTCAACTGTTACAAAACCAGCGTTAAGTAATGTAAAAGGCACTGGTTCAAGTGTGGTATATCTACCAAAAACATATCCCGCTAAAAAATGTGGTATCAACCACCAATCTAATATTTTCTTCTTGCTTTTAACCAAAACACTTCACCTTGAAACCAAAATAGAATGTGAAGCATTTAAGTTTTTTGATTAAAAAAAATTATAGAATAGTTGTCTCAGAGTAGATGTTACGACTACTATTCCAAGTTATTTCAACCGTATGATGAACAACAACGTCTTCTGATGTAATTGGAAGAACAAACAGACCAGATGTTGTTTCGTTTCCACGTAATATCATAGCTAACATTGATACATTATCAGAATGAAGTATATCTCCATCTTGATTATACGACCTGACAAACACGTGTATCTCAGTCGCTGTTTTTTCACCAGAGTTCATTATCCATAACTCAACTGTAATCGCTGTATCACTAGACAAATCAATAAATCGATACATCTCCACAGTTGCATCGATTTCTGGTTCAGGAGGATTAAAATAATCTGTGATGTCTTCAACATCTCCACCAAGAAACATAAACCCAGCTACAACTATTAAAATAACCAATATTATAGCATTGAATTTATCTAGTTTCTTTTTTTCCTTTGGTTTTTCATCATTATCCATTTATACCACTATCTTAAATAAAGAATAGGGATTTAAACTTTTTGTCACTTTGACAATCCCTTACTTTTTAGTTTTGAAATAGAAGTACGCAATTGCAAGCAATACAACGGCTTGTATATCAATAGAGTTAACTATATCTACTATACCCATGTTTTTCTTCACCTCCTTTCATAACATAATATATTTAATGAATGTTAAAAAAACTCCTCGTTACGATTACTTTCCACTAGTTTTAACTAATGTTCCTGCCTCGTCAATGACGTCCTTCCAAGCTTTAATAATGTTTTGTTCCTCTTCAGGAGATATGTTGTCATCATCAATAGATTCTGATATAACTTTTAACCCTTGTGCAAACTTAAAAGAAATAATCTGACTGTCCGCAAATTTATCTTTTAAACCTTGCCATTTCTTCCCCATAAAGGTAGCAGCAAGAGTCATAAGAATTGTAGCTACATACGCAACAAGTTCTGGGTCAATATCCATAATTGCTCACAATAACGAAAAAGATTTAGCCTGTATATAAATGTATATCCAAAAACTTTAAGAGCAGTAGTTTTTCAGTCACATAAAATAAACAGAACAAAGATTTCGATAATAAAAACTGCAATATACACAAAAAATGATATTATTATAAGTGCTATAGACTCCCAAACAGAAGAGGGACCTATAAAATTCCAGAGTAATGTAACAGGTATAATTGGTAATAAAAGAACCATAAAAAACAAGCCTAACAAACTTCCTCTAGTTAAATATGACATTTTTTTTCTCCTATAGATATTTTAATCCTTCTATTTTTGGTATGTAATAATCTTTTGCCTGTATAGTAATTGAACGAGCCTTGTTCCTGCTACAATAAAAACATCGTTGTGTTTCTTTATTTCTACAGTTATGCATCCTTTGACAAAGTATCTGTTTAGTATTTTGTTTAAGAGCTTCCTCAGATGTTTCTATCCGTTTTTCATTCCAACGCAGATATTTATTTCGCTTCTTCTGGGATTCAAGCTCTTTATAATATTTCATCACAGCCAAGACTAATACCCCATCTCAGATAGTTTTTGGTTTACATATTGTTTTATTTGCCCCATCCCGACAAGCTCTCGTCCATCTTCAGTCATAAGCATTGGTATTGGTCCTTCAAAACCTGGTATTGTTGATACATCAATATATCTGAACTCTATCGGTGTTTTCTGCATCCACATCTTTGCTATTTTACATTCTGTGCAAGAGTCTGCACCATATAAGTCAATCATATTATCATTGCCCTTAACTTTTATTCAAATTTAAATCTTTTTCTTTTTTTATGGAAAATATTTAAATATTACTTCCATTTTTTGGAAATTTTTTATATCCTAAATACTAAGTTTTAATTTATCTCTATTATAAAAACATTGAAAACATTCTGATTTATCACCTTCAAAACCAGTTGATTCTTTCCATCTCATATAAAGAAGATAATCAACTAAATTTTTACGAATGAATATCTTTTTTCTTCCATGTCCACATTTATAGAATGTCATTTCCATGTCCTCTTAATTTAGAACCAAGCAAGACTTCCCCGTTATCTCTTTCAATTCTTTCATGTTTTTTAATCAGATTCAAACAATTTTTACAAGTAACATGTTTCCAACTAAAATCAAGTTTATGTACATGGTATCCACAAGCCATGTTACAAGCATAACCCCAGATAGAACCATTATCTATTCCTGCATGAACTATATCTGTTATCACTCTTATCTCTCCTTTAAACCATGAATTTGTAATTTATCTTTCTTTGAATTGTATTAGATAACTCATTACCAAAACAATCCCAACCATCATATCTTTCCCTTGCAAATAATTCTATTTTTTTTGCATCTGGATAAAAACTTTCAATCATATTATAAACAATATTTGGTTTAACACTATGTTTTGTAGATTTTTCTGTTATAACACTTTTCCATCTGCCTCTTTGTTTTTTATCAATAGGTATAAACTTTTTATAAAACCAAAGCAAATATTCATGGCAAAATCTTATTGTAAATGCAGGTGCAATACCATTTGTTTTATCCCATATGATACGAGCATGAAGATTATATCCTAAATCCTTTGCAATTTTTTCAGCATTAAATAAATATTTATCAATAGTCCACATAAATAAAATATTAGCATCATACTTTTTAATTATATTTTTTATTTCTTCTAATGATAATGTAGTATAATCAAGTTCTCTTTTTTGATTAGGTCTACATTTACGCAACCCACCTTTATTTTGTTGCCACGGTGGGTCAGCATATACTATATCATATTTCATTTTCCTTTAACTCCTAATTTAGAACAACAACCTACTTGTTAAACTTCCATTTGATTTTAGATGGGTCTTGCCAATCCTCTGGTTTATCAACAGTACATTGAGCACAAGGGTCTATACCAAGACGCTCTATGATACAATAAAGACAATAACTAGTTACCATCTTCCCGTCTTGAGAGATGCAATCAAAGGTTGGATAAAAAGGATGACCGCATTGTCTCATCGCTACCTTTGCTTCTTTCAATACTTTTTTTGGTACAATCTTTTCCATTATGCCTTCACCTTATGACGCTCAATATTAACTGAACCATATAAACATTTTGAACAAGAAGTGTATCTCTTGCTTTTACCACCATAAACCCAAATATGTTTACATTTAGGACACTTTAATAAAGTACCTTTTTTAAGTTTTTTTCTAAAATCCAGGATAATCTTTTTTTCAATGGGCGATGTTATTATAAAATCTTCTTCGTTCATTTTAAAATCAATAAAAACTGTATAGATAGGTTGCTATATAAATTTTATGGTTTTTTAATAGATTCTTCTTTTATATCTACCCATAGCTTTGCTACAAATTTTATTATACGTTTTCTAAAAATAAAAATAGGACCTATCCCCAGCCCAGTCATCACAAGCCACATACCTAACCCTTCTATGGCACCACCTAAAAAAATTTCAAGCCAATTCATTCTTTAACCGCTTCTGCTTTTTTTATTCCAACTTCCATACCCTTGATAGCACCTTTTCCTGCCATCTCAACAAGTTTTGGTGTTGCTCCTGAAACAACTGGTTGAACAGGCATACCTACATTTGGGATGCCTTCTGGTCTATTAGGCATTGGCATAGGTTTTGGCATCCTTGGAAGCTCGTTACCGCTTATTGATTTAATAGATATTGCTGGATGTGCCTGTTTATCATCACGATGCTGTCTCAATATATGAATAAAGTATTGCTCATCCATTTGATTTGTAAATCTAACCATTGCTTTTTGATTTCCTCTTAATTTAACCTTCACAGCCATTTTTAATCGCCTAAGTTCAACCTTTTTTAAATATGTTTTTTAGTATAACTTTATACCAATAATAAGTTACATAACCTGCATAAAAAAAAGCGATTGCTAATACAAAATATATCCATATATTCATTTCAATATCACCAATATACCACTTATGGTGGATTTATTTTTTTATTTAACAATACTTCATCAATCACATTCATACATCGAGCTTTTTCTTCTCCATCAAACCTTTCACAAAGCTTTGAAACGCTTCCATCAATTGTAGCAATATCCCAAAGATTACGCATAAATTCTGTTCTAAGCTCCGAAGCTTTAGCAGATGCTCTTTCAAGACCATCAGTTGATTTGATTTCAGTAATATCGTGACGTAGCTCTCTTGATTTTGATAAAGCATATTCAGCAAGTTGTTTTTCTTTTCCCTTTAGATTTACAATATTTTCAGAAGCTAAATCCCAACGTTCTAATGCATTTAATTCGTCAAGCGAATGTCCTACTCTTTTTTGGACTTCTTCACTTCCTATACCATCTCTTAAAGCAAAACGCACTGCCTCATTTAAATCTCCTGATACCATACTGAAATGGTCACGACTGCAAGGTAAACAAGCCACTCCACCTGAAATCTTTTCAGGAGTTAAATCTGATGAAGGAATTGTTTCATGATATGCCTCTTCAGCTTTTTTTTCCAATTCAGGAACTATCTTATCTATTTTTCTTTTTGTTTCAACTAACTCTTTTTCACTAGAACCCCTTGCCACCTGTTTAGCGTCAGTATAATATCTATTCATAGCTTTTTCTTGTTCATCCCAATTAGGATTGGTTATCTGACTAGATATTACTTGTCCCGCAAGGTCAAACAAACCAGCAAGCATCTTATATTTAAACGCATCAACTACCATACTATTCCTATCTCACTAACAGTATATTATTTTTCCTATTTTGCATAATCCAATTTCCTGTTAAGAAATATGTAATATGCCTCTATGTCCTTTGAGTCCTTAGAAATATTTCTACTTGAATCACCGATATGATTCATTGCATTCTCTGCTAATGTTTTTAACTTCTGATGCTCTTTCAATATATCTCTGACATTCATCTTTTTCATTTCTCCTCAAAATAATTCTTCCATTCTTTTTGCATCTTTTGCAACATCTGTATTGTCTGTATTACCAACAAATTGATTTGCAATGATTTCTTTAATAGCTTCTTTTCCTTTCTTACGGCAATCAATACTCAACATCGCAAGTTGAACACCAGTTACCAAATATCTACCTGCCATCTTTTCCACCTACATCATATTAATAATTTCTCTCTTAATCTTATATACTTGTTTATCAAACCAAACAAGGCCCGCATTTGGACCATACTCTGGTGGGATATTAATTATAGTGCTGAATAACGCTGGATGGTCATCTTTCAACCAAGTTAACAACATCTCTGTATTAATCTCATCTTGATATTGTTTGAACAAATTACCATATGTTTTTTTATATTTCATACCAGCGTTTTTAATGTCACCAGGTGTCATAGACCAAAGGTCTGTATCAGTAATAACTGCATCATAAAGGTCACTTGGTGTAACACCTTTAAGCTGTTCATTAAACCATCCTCGAACTACTTCAGTAGCAATACCAATTCCAAGGTTTTTTGCAAATGATTTAATTTTGCTTAAATCAACCATTCTATGTTTTCTTCCCTTTCTTCTTCTCTTTCTGCTTTTTTGCTTTTAGATGATGCAGACGATGTCCGTTGAGAGATTGCTTGGTTTTGAAATCATCTCGCCCACAAAACTCGCATACAAATTTTGGTTCCTCTTTTTGTTCTACATCTAGGATGTCATCTGCTTCAACTTTTATCTCTGGCCCTGTTCCTGTTCCTTCTGTAATTGCATGTTCCTTTGCTGTCTCATAAAATGCTTTTTCAGCCTCAGCAGGTGGTAGGTTTAATTCAGCTTCGGCTTTTAGTTCTGCTTCTGTCTCTGCAATCAACTCTGCTTGTGTTTCTATTATCTGTTCTTTTGCATCCTGTTTTGGCTCTGGCTCTACTTGTTCCTCCATCTTTTTCAATTCGTCAATAGCTACTTCTTTATATTCGATTTTTTCTCCGCCTTCAACACCACTATATATCTCAGGCACTGTATCATTCATATCACCGTTAACCTTTTTTTCATCTAGTATCGGTATCGGTATCGGGTTTGAATCCATAGGCAACGATATTTCTTTTTCAACTGGCATCATGTGTTTATCCTCTTCAATAGGTTCTCCTACTTCAAGTTGTTTACCACATCTTGGACATGCGACTCGTTTAGCACCAAGTGGTATTTTCATACTTGTTCCGCAAGAGGGACATTGTGCATTATATCCTATGTCAGCAATTATTTGTTTTGGTTGTTCAACTGATTGTGGTTGTGCCTGTGATTCTAATGGTGCCACTGGAAATTGTCTCTGTTCAGGCCAAGCTATTTCTGGCTCAATTTCGGTTTCCTCTTTTGGTTTGAGGTTGTATGGTTGTTCCTGTGGTTTATTTTCTATAACTGGTGGCATAAACGTCTGAGCAGGTTTTTCTGCTGTTTCCTGGGATACTTCAAGTCTACGATTACATCCTGGACATTGAATTATTTTTGCTGAAAGAGGAGCAGTAATTAATTCGCTACAATATGGGCATTCGGCTTGCCACATGTTTTTTCCATCTGTTGTTCCTTCCATCTGTCGTTTATCTTCTGTGCCAACTTCTGCAGCGGTTCTAGCAATAGCTGCACCGACTTGCGAAAAGCCTCCTTTAACAGCATCCGCAATTGTATCACGTGTTTTTCCCTTTTCATCAAGTTTCATAACTTCCAATTTGTGTTTATCCTGTAATTCTTTATATTTCAAATCAATTTCAGAAAGCGATTGCTTGTTCCCAATTGTTTCACCTATAATCCTTCTTACATCATCAGGTTTTAATTTAGGTGTATTAGTTTCAATAATTCTCATCACATCTTGCTCACGAAGACCTGTCCCTTGCTGTAACTGCATTTTTATCGCTCTCATTTCTTCTTCTTGTTTATGCAAACGGTCTGCTTCAAGCATTTCAATTTTTTGTTCAAGACGTGCCATAGTGGGGTCTTGTTGACCACCTGATTGTATCTGCATCTTTAAAGCAAGCATTTCTTCTTCTTGTTTACGTCTTCGCTCATCTTCCATCATCTCTATTTTATGTTCAAGACGTCCCATATGCTCATCTTGTCTTGGTGGAGGCTGATAATAATATGGGTCTGGTTGCCTTATGCCATCATATGGGTGTCCATATGGCTCTCTAGTTCTAGCTGGCCTATCATATGGGTTTGCTGATACACTATCATACCTAGGCGTATAACCACCTCTGTCTTTTGGCCCAATACCACGATATGGTTGTTTATAATAATTTTCTTCCCTCTCTCTTCTGCCTATATAATTTCGCAGTTCATGTTCATAAATCTCTGCGATATATGCTGCATGATGAAGTTTGTTAACGCCTGATTCCATTGCTTGAATATCATCTGTTAACTGTGCACCTGTAGGAAGGTCTTTTCTCATTTTGGCTCTATCACTTATAAGCTTAATAAAACCCGTTTTCAATGGTGGTGCATACTGCTCAAGAAATGTTTTTAGCCATTCATGTGGTTCAACTATTCCACTAGTAGGCAACACAACAGCAGGCTGTGGTATCGGGGTTTCCTGAAGATGAACACGTGTCGCTGGTTGTTCAACTGGTCTAGCATATTCTGGCTGACGAGTATATTGTTGTTGTATCGGTTGTTGTGTCTGTGTTTGAACTGGAACAGGTTGCATAGGAGTTGTATCCTCAACTAATGGAATCAATGGGCTTTCCTCTTGTGGAATATTTTCAACGGTATTAACAGGCTCAGCGGTATCAATAGGTTGAATTCTTGGTTGTTTTATATATTTATCAATAGTAGATGTAGAATAACCAGTTGATTGTTGTATCTGTGGTATGTTATAACCTCCATCTTTTAAAGTCTGTATATTAATTATTTCTTCTTTCGTTAAAGGATGTTTAGGTTCCATGTTTTTTATCTCCTCTTAATTAATGACATAATGACAATAGGCATGTTATATAAATATATTTGCAAAGATAGACAAAATATTATAAAAGGGGGAGGCGGTGGAGAAGGATGTTTTGCTATGAGTAAATAAAAAAGAAAAAGCCCTTCAGCTTGTAAATCGAAATAGCATCTCTCTTTCTCCGCCTAGTAAAAGTATATATATTCTGATGTATATAGTTTTTTTGGTAATTATGAAAAACAAAAAACTATTGATTTACATAACCAACAATGTCCTCCCAGTCCTATCTATTATTTGGTAAAAATCAAAAAACTTATATAGCAAACTATCTATACCACGGTCTGATTGAGATAATGGAACCCAACACTAAGAGGATGGATAAAATGGTTTGGGTAAGGATATTAGGAGTAACGGTATTTTTGTTTATATCAATTAAACTAGGATGGTTGCCATAAGATGTTTTCCAAAAAAAACAAACCACTTGAAATACTAAAAATTATGCATATACCACAGGATGATGCAGATAGGCTTATTGGTGGGATAACAAGACTTCAAGCAAAACACCAAAACATTAATGACTTTGTAAAAAAAGCATTACAACTTACTAAGAACGAAAATGAAGTAAATTTTATGTGGTATTCTATAGGACTAAAAATAGGAATTTGGAGTGAACTAGGAATCATCATACCAAACCATGTCTATAAAGATATACAAAAACATGGCAACAAAAAAAATAAACCAATAGACCCTGCCGTTCAATAACCTCATCCTATTAATGTTTTAACAGACAAAATTCCTTTGATTGTTTTTATTTTTTCAATCATAATGTTTTCTAAAATATTATCTGATTCCGCTACAAGCTTTATTATTAAATCCCATTCACCAAACAAGGGATAGACATATTCTATCTCATTCATTCTACATAGCTGATTATAAACCAGGTGCTCATCAGTGGGACTCGTATTTATTAACACAAACCAAACAACCATACAACTGGGTAATGGCTAATGTTTATAATAAGATTTCGATTTACTGTAAACCTCGAAAGAAAAACCATCCAAAGAAGTCTTTCGTAGTTCAAAAAAAATGCTGAATTACTCCTATAACTTTTGGGGGATGAAAAAAAATTATTCGAAACTTTCTTTTTCAATTGTTTCATTAACAAGGTCTTTAAGTATCTGTTTTCTCTCTTCCACTGTTTCTTTTTTTACTTCTTCTCGTAAAACAATATGATGACGTGCATGTTTATCATGTTCTATTGGTGGAAGTTTTTCTGGGTCTTTCGTTGTCTTATCAAAACCTACATGATGTATATCCCATTCACGCCTTATATATTTCTCACCATCTATTTCTATTAGACATGGATGATTAGGATTTGTTTTTCGCAGGTGCTCTTCAGCTATTAATCTATGTTCTCTCACATAGCCTTTATTGTTTGCATATGGATGTTCTGGAACTTTAGCCTCCCAGTATCCTTTCTGATTTTTATATCGTGCCATTATTTTTCATCCTTGTTAAATAATCTCATTCGTTAAAAGCATTGTCATATCTTTTTGGTTGGTCACAAAAACCATGTATGTCATCTGTCATGCATTTACCAAAGCGGAAAAGCTGGCAAGCTTCATCACATTGTTTCTTTGTCATTTTTTTTTCTTACCCTCCTTTTTATATCTACTACCATTTTTACTTATTTTTTTCTTATCCTGAGTATCCCAGTATTCCTTAGTCTTTCCTCTATCAATCGCCCGTAGAAGGCCTTCTATCCTTCTTAGTGGCTGTGCCTTTATCTTCTTCATCATCATCCTCAAAATCCATCAGATGCTTCTGATGCATGCTCAGTCCACACCATTTAACTTTTACCATGTATCCTTTTCCCCTTATAAAAATTCAAATAGTTCAACCCTAGCAGAACCAAATGTCATGACTCTAACAAACAACGCTAGAAACATAATTACATTTAATGTTCGCCTAGCTACTATTTCATCTATTACTTCTTTATCTTTATTGTTCACGTATTTCTAACCCACCCTTGATACTGTATTGTGCCACCATCTTTTTTTATATCACCACAACGAATTGTTTCCATATCATCACAACCATCACATACGGTATTCAACCAGAAATGATTATATGCCTGACCGTCCTGAGTTATCTCCACACCTATATGGACATTGCCTTGTCCACCTGAGTTATGAACCCACACTTGAACAAAGTATGCATCATACTGGTCGCTCCAATATCCATTTGTTCTTGTTACTACACAGTCTGGTTTTTCTTCTTCACACATGCAACCTGTGAAGAGTATTGCTATCAGCATCAATATTCCTAATATTATTATTATTTTTTTCATTTCTTCCTCTCCTTTTCTAATAGATAGTCTATTATTGGGCATCTTTTTTGTTCACATTTCGCAAACCATATATCATGTAATTCTTTAATCTCTTTCTTCATTTTTTTTCTCTCATTGTTTTAATAATGTGATAAATAGGACACACTGATTCACCCATACACATATCATAAATTATATCAAACGTGTTATTATATCCTATTCTATGATTGTCAGTAACAACCTTGCTTGTCTGCAGTTTACAGCATGACCCATATGTTTTAAACATGCATTCTTCTTTAATTTTTTTCATCTTTTATTCACCATGCATTTTTCCATTTAACTCGTCTAACTTTTCCACTGCATAAATCATTTGCTATTTTTGATGTTGCATGTTCATAGAACCTGTATGGCTCTTTCCGGCCACAGCGTTCACATTCCCAAATAAATAATTCTTGTTTATCTTTAATCTTCATCCATCAATCACCTCAACCATCAATACCATATTGCAGGAACACCTACATCAAATTCAGTTCCACAAGTCAAGCATGTTGCTTTTTTATCATGAAATCTAAGTTTGAATTCTTCATTGCATTTAGGACAAGTTACCTTTGTAATCTCCATCCATCAATCACCTGTACTTTTCTTTAGAAACTTTTTGGTATAATATATAATCATCTCTTTCCATTCTAGCTACATTATCTCTAATATCCCTTTTTACTTCTTCTAATGTTTTAAATGGCTCACAACTATAAGCATAAGCGTCTAAATATCCATCTATAACATTGGGCAATCTATCAGCATTAATATTTACTAAAATGTATTTTGGTTGCTTTTTTTCTTTACATCCGATTTTAAATAACTCAATTATAGTTCTAAATATTTTCAATCAATCACATCCTTCTATTTTTTTAATCTCTTTTTCAATTTTATGTATCTTCAAATTAAAATAAACCCATACGACAACAATGCAAAGTATTGCTCCAACCAATACACCAACGCCATAACTTACCATATCCATCATTTCATCATCTACCTGTAGTATCGCATTTTTTCATCCATCAATCACCTTCTTTTTTTTATCCTCACTAATGAGTTTTACTCTTTTCAATGGAACATATTGAGCATATCCTGCAGAGATGTCTTTATATACATCCCATTGCACAAGCACCCACAACATATGAACTGAACCACGGCGAGTTGCATCCAACATTTTTTTAACACCAATTATTTTACCTGTTAACGGACAATCAGGGTTCTCACAATTATGACGCACACGTTTATTTATTAAATCCTTTTTCGCCATCATCCATCAATCACCACTTTAGAATAAGATATAACGATTGATAATCCCAAGTTATTTTACTACCACAGTTGGGACATTCTATAATTACCTCTCTCCCGATAACAGGTTGAGTTCCATCTGCATCTGGTAATCCTGATTGTACCTCTTGGTATTCCATTTTATCAGTATTCCAAAATTCAAAGTCAAATCCACAATGACTGCAATTGCTTTTAATTTTATATTTCTTTTTCATCCATCAATCACCTCAAGTTCATGGTTACCATAAAATTGCTTCGCTGACCATCCCTCTCCCAACAAAATAAACTGAAAACTATACGCCTCCACCGCATCATCAAACCACTCACTAATACTTATCATCTTAGGTGCATAGTCCCCAGAACATATCACATCTTTGTTAAGAAAAAACTGGCATGGCTCAGTATCCTCCTTAAACTCAAGAATATTTATATCCTTATCTCTTAGCTCTTCAAGAAAACACTTAACAGCGGTCTTAGATTTGAGAGTTGTTTTCCAATTACTACCATTTTTAAGTTTGAATGCTAGGAGATATTGCTTTGTTTTCTTTGTTGCTATTACATTATAAATATATCTATCTGTCTTTTTTTCCTTTCTAAAAAAACTCATCTATCAATCACCTACTTCTATAATACAGTTCACACAATCATATGGTGTAACTGTTGTTTGTACAACCAATCCTGCTTCATTTTGCACCAAAAAATGCCGTATCTTCATTCAATCACCACGTATAATTCTTAGGATAATTACCACCCGTCTGATTATTAATCTCAAGTATCAAACCCCAACAATATTTCTTTGAACCAGGATGATGTTGACCATATTCATCCAAAGCACCCTGCATGAAATCTATTGAACGTTTTGTTAAAAACAAACTCAACTGTTGCTTATTAATTAATATCACCTTCTTTTTTATTCATAATTGAAATACCACACAACGGATAATCAACTGCTTTTATTTCAAACATACCAACATATTCTTCTTTTTCTGAAAAAACCATAAGAAACGTTTTACTAAGACCAAAAGCCGTTTCATCCTGTATCATCCTAAGCTGAGACGCTCTCAAACCACAATAACCCATGGCTATTCGTTTTACTTCAACATGTTTATCATCAACACATTCAAAATCTAAATATCCTGAACCCTTTTTCCTTGGTTTCCAACCCAACTTAGTTAACATTGCTTCTGCCATTTCTTCAGTAGGTGTCATTTTTTACCTCTCATATCATATCAATTATTTTTTCTTTAAATTGGAATTTGGTAAGCTGAGACTGTTGTAGCAACTTCCTACCTGTAGCACCATCAAGGAAACTATCCCTCTTGTCTGATTGTCTATTAATATATTGCTCTCTAAGATTCTTAAAAGACTTCTCCTTTAATTTCTTATTCTCTCTAGCTTTTAATAGTAATTCATTCTGTTTCTTTAATTCCCGTTTGATTCTGGTAATATTCTTATTAAAGAACTCTTCACAATCAACCATATCCTGTTCAACCTTACTTTGGAAATAACTACTAACATCACTAATATACGCATCAATAAACTCAGACTGATGCTTCTTGAAATAAATAGAATAATTCTTGCCCTTTGACTTTTCTTTAGCCATGCCCCACCTATTTTACCATGGCACCTTGATAACGTTTGTATACTTCTAAAAGCCTCACTATTACATCTTCTTCTGTTTCACGCTTATGTATCTTAATCTCTTTTAATTTATTCTTGGTACTATTTCTACAGCGTATAGATGAATATGCATCTTTCTTCTTCCCTACCATATAAAAACCTCACTATGAATATGCAAGTGCATACTTAAATCTTTCGTCTATTAGACTCTAATAGAAATCTTTATATGTAATATTTGACATTATAACGTTTCTATGTCTTTGATATTGTGTCCACACAATATTGGTCAATGCATCAACTTTATTTGAAACATTGTTAGGTAGTTAGAGCAAGGACTAACCCAATAATCGGCGAATAATCCGTTCTGAGGAGAATATGAGCTAAACCTACAATGATACGATGCGGAAAAAAAGAGATGTCAACTCGAAGTTGCAAAAAGACCATAGATTAGTGTATAA
>Ga0222703_1000102_pt1 | contig 20581 bp, 43 predicted proteins | sample AntAcemetage1506_FD_179827 | JGI IMG/M metagenome (GOLD analysis project Ga0222703, IMG submission 179827) | Saline water microbial communities from Ace Lake, Antarctica - #1506 | ecosystem: Environmental > Aquatic > Non-marine Saline and Alkaline > Saline | place: Antarctica: Ace Lake...
TGACCTTTGTGGTGCTGACCTTCGTGGTGCTGACCTTCGTGGTGCTGACCTTCGTGGTGCTGACCTTCGTGGTGCTGACCTTCGTAGTGCTACAGGTTATTTAAGCTCACATGATTTTTTTCAAGAAATTGTAAAGCAACAAGATAGTAAAACATTCACATCAAAAGAATGGGTTTGTATAGGTCAAATTATAGTTCATAGATTGTGTTGGGATAGCATAAAGAAAAGGTTCAATAAAGAAGCTATGAGCGTGTTTAAGAAGTTGGCGAAGGTTGGGTTTGATGAATGGGAGAAACATTTTAAGGAAACATTCAAGAGGAGACCGAAATGAGAAAGTCTAAATATAGATTTTGTGTAATTTGTGGTGCTGTTAGTATTATGTGTAAGACATTAGCTGAGGCAACGAGAGAAGCCAAAAAATTTAACAGAGAGCCTTTTCTTGATTTAATAACTGTCTATAATGAGAAAACAAAGAAATGGGATTCAGCTACAAGTAGAAAGGAGTTGTTATGATAGATTTAGAAATGAAGGAAGCGTATGAGAATATGTGGCGAAACTTTTTAAAGTTATTACAAATAAGATATAAGGTAATTGATAAGCCACAGGTATATCTTGCGTTTATGAAGTTGATGAATCGGAATTTACAAATAAAAACAGAATCGGGTGAGTTGCGTGAAAAGCCTGAAATATTTGAAACATTTATGCTCCAAATATTTGACTTGCATGAAGAATTGTTAGTAAAAGGTATAGTAGTATTACGTAAGAAGGAGATGCGTAATGAATAAATTCAAAGTAGGTGATGAAGTTATTGTGGTTAAAGTTACTGATTATAATGGTATGGGGAACACAGAAGGTAATATCTCAAGAGACTATTTACATAAGCGGGCAACTGTAATAAGATTGAAGGGTGATGCTGGTTTTGGTGAACATTATGAAGATAACTATGAGTATGAGATAAAATTTTGTGAAGATGTGGTTAAGAGTGTGTTTAACAACTAAAAAGGAGGTGCAGGATGCCAAAAGTAATCAAACGTAAGAGAGAAGAGGCAGATGAACGCAAGGAGAAACATGATAAGCTGACTATCAAAGAAAGGATAGTAAAGCTAGATAACAAGTTCGGTGTTGGGTTGGGTGCTACAAAAGAACGTAAGAGATTGGATGTGTTGCAGAAGAAAGAAAGCGAGGTTAGAAATGTGTAAAACATATATAGAAGTAGCAGATAGAGTTGGTATGATCGGTGTTATGAAAACAAGGTTCTTAAGATACATGAAAGCAAGATGGATTGATAGTGAAGAAGTAGAGTGTCAGATAGGATACGCAGAAGAATGGGCAATGCGTTTCTTAGGGAAGTATGAGTATAGTGCAAGTGATATGATAGGGCAGTCTATACTAAAGAAGATAGATAATGCTATGCGAATAGAAAGGGTGGACATATGAGTATGTATACCTCAACAATAGTAGTGAACTTCGAGTTGGAAGATAAAGAGTATGAAGCCCAAGTTGAAGTTACTGTATCAGAAGATATGAATTATGGTGCTGATGCAGATGGGAATAGAGGCACGTATGCAAGCAAGATAGAGAATATCGAAGTGTTAGGTACGGTGTATTGTCATACAGATATGAAAGAGTTGGAGATTGTAACAGATGGTATGTATGATAAGATATGTAAAACAGTCGAGGATCAAGACTTAATACCCGACGAGTTAGAGAGTGTGCATGAAATGGAAAGAGAGGACAGAAATGATTGAGGCGAGTTGTTATACTAATTTGGACAATTTTCAGAAGTTTAATTGGCCTTCGGTATTCGCTAGTACGCCGAATAAGGGAGATTATGTGGAGTCTGTATGTGGTAAGCGTATGTTGAAGGTTGCTAGTATCATGCATACAACAAGGAAAACACATTATACATCGGTAATGAATGTACAACGAGAACCAGAACCGATTATAGTTGTTGAGTTGCACAAATAAAAGGGAGGTTGTCATGAGTGGAGAATTAAATTATAAGATTGTCCCGCTCTCAAAAGAAAAGTATATAGTGTTAAAGCTTGAGGGTGATATAGCGGTAGGAGCGTATGAAGTAAATGATGATGGTGGTGGTAATAGCGGAGGGTTAAGTTGTTCTTGTATCGGGTATAGAGTACATAATCATTGTAAGCATGGCTATTGGGTTTTCAAGCTACTTAATAACCGTAACAATAGCCTGATGAAGAACATGAAGACAGGGATATCAATACCACCCAATGTAAAGTTCGTGTTTAATAATTTGGGTCTTGAACGTAAGATAGCACAAGATATTCTGGCTAATCTCCTGAGAGCTAAGCAAAAGGTAAAGAAATGATAACGACAAATAAGGAGATATTAAGGCAAGTATCTAAAGATACGACAATAGAGGAGTGTAAAGAGCAGAACATCTTCCCTATCCTTGAGCAAGTGCTGATAAATCATAGTGAGCCGGGTTATGGTATCTGTGCGATACAACTAGAGATACCGTTACGTGCTAGTATCATTCGCTATAAGGATGAGTTAAGTTTGAATATGATGAATCCTGTCATAGAAGAGATGGACGATCTTCAGAAGTTTGAAAGTGAAGGGTGCTTGAGTATACCCGGTGTTCGTGTTGATACTGAACGATATGCTGAGGTTACAGTAAGTTGGCTTGATTATGATATAGGTGAAAAGCGTCAAGCTACATTTTCTGGTGCTGAGGCGGTTATCATGCAACATGAAGTTGACCATATGAACGGTGTGTTGTGTATAGATAGGAGAGTGAAGAAAGTAGTGAAAATTGGACGTAATGAGCCATGCCCGTGTGGGAGTGGCAAAAAATATAAAAAGTGTTGCGGGAGGTAAAATGAAGAAAGTAATATTGGTTGTTTTAATGTGTATGTTAGTTTTTACGCAAAACAGTTTTGCGGGTCGGATTTACACGCTAAAAGATAAACAACCTGCAGCGTGGTCGTATTATGATATAAGAGATTGGGATAAGATGGCAGGTGATACCTCAGCAAGATACAGAATGATGGAAAACGAAACTATTTTTGCTACTTGTGGTGGTATGCAAGTGATGATAATAGAATGGATACGAGAAGTTTATTGTGAAGTTCGCCCGATGGGGGAATTGTTTACATTTTGGGTGTTAAGTAATGCATTTGAACGTAACTAACAGAAAGGTATATTACAATGGGAGATAGAATATCAGTATCGTTTACAGATGGAGTTCATGAGAGTGTGGCGTTGTTTAATCATTGTGGTGGTAAGAGTTTCTTGAATAAAGCCTTAGGGCATATTCAACAACTTAGACAAAAAACTAAAGGAGGTTATGGGATATCACCGCTAGATAGATTAGAACCACAAACTGTCATGGTTGATTTCATAAGACACCTCACTAAGAATATGGACAGAGTAGCAGGTGACTTATATCTATGGCAAGATTATATGGACGGAGATAACAGTGATAACGGGCATTTCACTATTGATGTTACTACTGGTTCGATACGAGAGTAGAGGTGTGAGATGATATATTGCAACTGTAAACCACATTTCGAAATGCCACAAGAAACAAGATGCAGCCGTTGTCATTGTGTATTTCCAATGACGGGTAGAGATTATTATAGTGCGAGGACTAAAGCTGATGCGATATTATTCCTGAAGAGTTTCTGGGCTGTATCGGCATTACGTAAAATTCCCAAGCGAAACTTACTGCGTATGTATCACGACAAGATGCGGGAAGTTTTGAGAAAGCGAGATTACCGCAATGAAACAGAGCAGGAGAAAAGGGCAAGACAGACGTAGTGAGGAGAGTTGCGAGATACAATACGAATCATATGAGAGAAGAAATAGAGAGAGGAGAGTGTTACCCCCTAGTTTTGATGTAAGTTATGCAGAGCAGGTGATGATAGTGAGAGGAGTGTTACAGTTCGCAGAAGAGGCAGAATATTTAAGAGTGCATACAATAATAGAGCAGAGAGGAGCAGATGATGGCGGGACAGATATGTGATATATTGGAGGAGTATAATGTACCAAAGAAAGATATACCCCCACTTTTAAGAAGAATAAGAGGTAAGATAGAAGATGAACTTCCTATGAAGTTATCTAATAAGTTTGAGGAGAGTACTCCTAGTGTAAGAATAGGTCGTTGTTGTGGGCATAACAGTTATCGTAGTAGTAGTTTAAAGGTGCTGAGAGAATTGTTTGGACTAGAGGAAAGGTGGAGAAATGAAAACTCTAAATAAAATATGCGAGAAACACATATCTGATGGTATGAAGAACTTCTTTAGGCTTACAGGTGATAAGAGAATAAAGAGAAGTGAGTTGGCTTATATAAAGAAATTCGCTGAGCAAATGGCAAGAGATATAACCGATGAATCCACAGAGCTACTTATAAGTATGTTGAGTGATAAAGTCCTTGTAGATATGGTTAACAATAAGCTTGACTCCGACGAGTAAGTGTGTTATAATATGTTGACAGTAGAGAAGAAGAGGATCTAGCACAGGAACTAATGCCTGTGCTATGTTTATTTACAGAATAAAAACGCTAGGTGGCGTGGTAGCCTAAGAGGAGACGGTGCTGAGGTGAAAAAATACGTGGGTCATACCCAAGGTATTAATTTTCACCTGAAGTTATAGCCCTCGGAAGAGTAATCTAAACTTGCAGACCAACTGCCCTAGCTTTTAATTTATTCACATAATAAGAGAGGTGACTAATGAATTGGTATGTAATATTTAAAGATGGGACAATTGAAAAGTATACGACTACACAAGAGGCTGAAAGAGTAGCCACGCATTTTGCCCAAATAGATAGTATTATTGTTGATAATGAAGCATTACAAGTATTGATTAAGGAGATAAAATATTATGAAGAATAAATGCTTGAAGGAAAGAAAAGTAGATAACCCATATGAGATATGGGAATCGTTTGATGGTACATGGGAATGGAAAGTGTTAAAGAAATGGCAGTATGATGATGATAAACCTTACGGAAGATGGATGTGTGCTGTTAAATCACCATATACATATGGTGGCTACGACATGGGTGATGTGTATGTTAAAGATATAAAAGAAAATGCTAAAAAGATATACGAAGATGAAATGATATGAGAGGAGTATGATATGTATGTATGTTTAGGTACTTTCCCAATTCAGCTTGCTAGACAAATGCGGCATTATTTTAAGAAAGAAAGAAAAAAGCGTATGAATAGCCCACGGTTTGCTTATAATAATGGTAAAACAATATTCACAAAGTATGACTTAGTATTTCGTGGCAGAGGTCCACGTAAAGGCCTAGCAACTAATTGGCAGAATGATTTACCTATTAAGAAAGCGAGCAAAGTGGCTCTATATGTACAAATAGAAGGAAGGGATTATGATGAATAAATATGTATTCACAAAGAACCAAATAGGCGAGAGTATCAAGACTTGTCTATCAGAGGATTATAACTATTCATTTAATAAAGTTAATGGAAAGTTCGTACGTTGGGGAAAGACGTTTGATGATAACCCAGAGTATAGTCCATTTGGACCGGAGATCTTAGATATTGAGATAAGCACGATATGTCCTCGTGCCTGTAGTTGGTGTTATAAAACAAACACAGCTAATGGAAGATATATGCCATTGGATACGTTCAAGCAGATATTTACCAAGTTTCCCCGTAACCTTACGCAGATAGCTTTCGGTATCGGCAGTATCGAGGGAAATCCAGAGCTTTTTGAGATTATGAAATATTGTAGAGAGAACCCGAATAATCGAGGCGTCGTTCCAAATATTACAATTAACGGCGATAACTTGACAGATGAATACGCTGAGCAATTGGCTGAAACTTGTGGTGCGGTAGCGGTATCTTTGTATGATTACGATACCTGCTTTAATGCTGTGAAGAAACTAACAGATTTGGGTATGAAGCAGGTCAATATACATTGTCTATTGTCTAAGGAAACATATCTTAAATGTTTACGGGTGTTGTGTGAAAGTAAAACAGATAAACGGCTAGAGAAGTTAAATGCTATTGTGTTCTTATGGTTGAAGCCCAAAGGTGAACGTAATGAGTTACATCAACTAAAAAACATGGAAGACTATAAAGCGTTGGTGAACTTTGCGTTTAAGAATAAGATAAGGATAGGATTTGACTCTTGTTCAGCATCCACATTTCTTCGTGCTGTTAAAGACCGAGAAGATTTTAAGCAATTGGAAGAAGTAGCTGAACCATGTGAAAGCACCCTGTTCAGTTATTATATAAATGTAGATGGGGTTGGGTACCCTTGCTCGTTCACGGAGGGGGGAGAGTATAAAGGAGTTGATGTTCGATTAGCTGGTGATTTCATGAAAGACGTATGGTATGGTGAAGAGACAGTTAAGTTTAGAAATAAACTTATTGGGAGTAAGAATGATATGGGTTGTCGAGAGTGTCCTGCATTCGATTTGAAATGTGAGGTGAGTAGTGTATAACCAGTTTTGTTTACATGATTATCATTGGGTGTGGTACATAATAGGTTTCACATTATCACCAAGACTTGTGTTAGCTATACTCGTATCATTTTATGTACCTATAAGTATCTCACTCAAAGTGTTGATGTGGGCGTGGGGAATATTGTGCTTAAATAGTAAAAGCAGTATGTGAAAGGAGTAGGTATGAAGAAAAGGTATGGGTTTGTAAGTAACAGCAGTAGTGCCTCGTATGTGCTTGAGATAGGTTTGAAGGAATGTGATTTTTTAGAATTGTTTTCAGTAACAAAAGCCCAAATAGTAGATAGTGGCCATGATATATATGAGAACGTATTTGGTAGAGTAGAGATAAGCGGCTATACTACTATGTGGAACGGTGAAGAAGATATGGGTGAGTTGTTGTTGGCTATCATGAAAGAAATGAAAGTAAGAGGGATAGCATATAGAGTAAACGTATCAGAATAGGAGAGTGTTATGAAAAAGAGAGATGGATTTGTGAGCAATAGTAGTTCGGTAAGTTTCTGTATTTATGGAGCTAGCGTTAGTAGTGAAGAAGGTGAAGAGTTGGAGAGTTTAATTGGAGATCTTGGTTTAACTAGTGGATGCTTTCAAAAGATGATGAACTGGCTTATTATAGATATAAATATAATATGACACCGGATTCAACTCTTAGGGAAATAAGGTCAGAGTATAAAGATTATGAAATATTTACAAAAACCATAACAGAGAGGAAATAATATGAACATTATTAAAGAAGTAAGTGGTGAGCCCGTAATTAAAAAAGCAAAAAAAGCTATGCACAAATGGGGTGCAAGAAAGTATGCTGAAATACCATCTGAAAGTAAAGATGGTGTTAAGTATAATGTAATAAAGGTGAGAGAGAAAAGCAAAAGGGGTAACAACTATGTATACCGTTGTAGTTGCCCTAAGAACTTCTTTAACCCAAGTTTCAAGTGTAAACATATAAAACGTTTTATTGAATTGGAGAAGTAAGTGCTTGACACCGACGAATAAGTGTGCTATAATGTTTTATAAGTAAAAGAAAAGAAGTATGTCTTCCCGCATAGTCATAAGCTATGCGGGGTTTGTTTTTAAGAAGACATAAGGGACTGGGTGAGTATATTATGAGAGGGTTTTAATGTAGTTTGGTTTTACCTCTCAACGACTGAAAGGGGGTGTTTGTTGCTGGTGTTGTAAATAAAAAACTAGACATTAACTAAACCGTAGTAAAAGAAAAAGGAGAACAAATCATGATTAAAGTAAGAGTAAGTGAAAGAGGCGGAGTATTTACAGAGGTAGAATTACCTGTTGATAGCACAGTTGATGCGGCATTGAGGAAAGCTGGAGCAAGACTTGATGTATCCAAGGAAATCAGAGTAAATAACGAAGAGGTTTCATTAGAAGATATGGTTGAAAATAATGATACGATATTTGTTATACCGCAGACAAAGGGTAACGCTTAATATCGGGTAAAAAACCAGCAATAAACGATAATTGTGGGTAGCAGTTAATTCTGCTACCCATGATTATTTTTAGAAAGGAGAAAGTTATGACAACAATAAATCGTAGTATATTTGACGCACCTGATGCAAGAGTAGCGCCAGCACCAGTAGATCCAGCAATAAACCCAGTATCAAATTCAGAAGCTGGTGAATCATCATCACCTAGCTTGTCGCCAGAAGTAACGCAAATCAATGAGGCGACAAATACTGTTGTAATATCAGATAACGAAAGACCCGCATCAACACGCACATCAAAAGTAACAGGAGAGAAGGGAAAAGTATCATGTATAGGTTTTGAGATAGCACCTGATTTAGAGAGTGTGCTTAAAAAATTCGCTGAGCGAATGGGCAAAGAAGTTAAGGTGATAGCAGTAAACCCAACAGACTTGTCGGGATTTAATTTTACTGCTATAAAGAATACAATAACGATTTTTACCCCCGTAAAAGTTGACCAATATAGCAGACGATACCCTGCAACATTCGGTACTTATGGTACAGCTCATTTCATTGATGATAAAACTGTATCAAGATTTTTCAAAGGAACACCTTACACACCCACGTATATAGACTCTAACATAGCTGAAGGGCTTTTCAGTATGTATATCGCCTTGAGTATCAAAGACGAAATGTTTCTCCTGTTTGATTTACTCACTAAAGATTCCCCAGTAAAGGATAACTTCGTTAAAAAGGCTATACTTTGCCAGATGTTAAAGAGTTACGAACATGATCAAGATACCATGGAGCAGAGAGTTCTTTTTGATAGAGCAATATTAAATGACTACATGAAATGGGTTAGACTATTGAAAGATGGTTCGAAGAACGCTTTAAAGGAGAAGATCCGAGATATACAGCGAGAGATTAGCAACCATTGGTTAGCTATTAATAAACGAGAACGAGAGTTGAGGGATGCTCAAATCTTGTTCGCATCAATAGCTAAGCGATTGGGAAAGAATAAGCAGGACACCGATAATAGTGCAGTAACTAAAATGATGGCACCCTTGCTTACTAGCGGTAAGTATAAAAAGTTTGAGTTTACCGCAACTGATGTTAAGGCGTATACAGGACCTATAGAACTAACAAACTATGGTAAGAAGTATCATATAGGAGAATTCAAAATAAAAGTTGCTTTAAATGGTGATGTAACATTTGATAATTTAACCAATACGAAAGAGAATTATCAACATCCTCACATAATGGATACGAAAGCATGTTTTGGTAACATCAAAGAGATGGTATCTACAATGATATTAAATTTCAATTTCTTACCATTATTTGATTTACTTCATAAGTATCTTATGTCGTATAATGAGCAAGGACCTTATGTTAAGCTAGAAATAATGTGGGGTGATAGAGCAGTAGATTGGTGTGACCGCTGTGAAAGACCAAGAGCTAATTGTAGTTGTGTAGTAGATGCGGCAACTAATACATGTAGGCGATGTCACTTAAATTTGAATGAGTGTACCTGCAATAGATGCCCTAGCTCAGATCAGTTGGTCGAAGATGAAGACTGTGAGAATTGTGAACATTACGGTGAAGATGGTTGTAACTACTAAAATAGGAGATTGAAATGAAAAGAAAAAACAAGTTAAGTAGGAAAGAGAGAAGAGAATTGAGGGCAGGTAATGTAACTGTTATCGAACCAAATACCCCTACAGATTTAGATGATAAGATTGAGGATGAATTAGAGATAGTAGACGTAAGTGATACATTGGTGCCTTCAGATTTGAATGTGGACTCTATCATATCAGAAGATAATAACCCTAAGATAGAACATATGCCTCGTGTTGAGATACCTAGATTTGTATTCTATAAGATGATGGCGTATACTAAACTTGTTGATGAAGAAATAAGCGGGCTTGGATATGTAGAGCAAATATCACCGAATAGATTTAAGATTATAGATATTTATTTAGTGAAACAGACCGTATCAGGTGGATCTTGTGAGTTTGATATTGATGATGATGTAAGGTTACAGCAAGAGCTAATTGATGCGGGTAAGAACCCTAGTAAATTGAAAATGTGGTGGCATTCACACGCTAGTGGTAGTGTATTCTGGTCAAGCACAGATGAAAAGACCAGCAAAAGATCGGTATGTGATTACTTTATATCTATTGTTGTTGCCCATGATATGTCATTAAGGTGTAAGTTAAATGTATTCAAACCTGTGGCTATTGAGATAGATAATGTGAAAGTAGTAATGGTGGATAGTGAGCCGATAGAAAAGATGATAGAGAATTGTGCGGAAGAAGTTAAGCAAAAGGTATACAAACAATCAACGGGTAGAAATATTGTTTACGGTAATGGTTATAAGCAAGGAGCGTTTGTTGGGTTTGGAGCTAAAGGTGAAGAATCGGAACCTAATGTAGTAGCGAAGGGAAAAAAAATCCTCGCAATACCAGAGTTCGAACCACCGTATGATTATTCTTTCACTATAGGTGAGCATATGTTTAACTGGAACTTTAAGGCAAATAAGTATGATGTTACGGAAGTAAGAAGTGGCAGAGTATTGTTTGAAGATGAGGTTGATCAGCTTGGTATCGGTGAGTACGCTAACCCGTATGAGTATGAATTAAAGCGCATGAACCGAGATGTCCCGAAAGGAGACGAGGTGTTAGATGGCTGAAAAATTAGATAACTTGTATTTGCGTCAGCTGGATTTTATAGATAAAGATAAATTTGATACACCTATATGTATTGTTGGTGCTGGTGCAACAGGTAGTTTTGTAGCGTTGTTTCTTGCTAAGATGGGAATGAATAATATAAGACTATGGGATTTTGATAGTGTAGAAGAACACAACTTCCCTAACCAAATGTTCAGAATGGAAGATTTGAATGGGTTGAAATCTCAGAAAACGGCTGATATAGTGCGTTCTTTTACAGGCACGAGAATAAAGTATTCCGTTAATGAATATAAAAGACAGCCGTTAGAGGGGATAGTTATATCGGCAGTAGATAGTATGAAGATGAGGAAACAGATTTATGAAAACTGTATCAAGCAGGGTAAGACAAAACTGATAGTAGATCCAAGAACAGCGGGTGAAACGTTCAGATTATATACTGTTAACATGGAGATAGAGAGCGAACGGAAGTTTTATGAAAAGTATTTTTATTCAGATAAGAATACTACACCTATACCATGCACAGCTCAAGCGATTATATATAATGTGGGTATCGTATCAGGATTTGTATGTAATCAAGTAAAGAGATACCTTATGAACGAAGATATAAAGAAAGAGGTTATAGCTGATACAGGTAATTGTTTCTACTTAACGAAGTGAGGAAATTATATGAATACTAAAGCTATGCTGGCTAAACTAAAGAAAAAGCGTAATTGGGGTAAAGAGTGTGAATGTGATGATCCTGATGAATATGATTACATACACTATGGGGCTTGGAAGGAAGTAATGACAGTATGTAAGAAATGTGGTGGTTACATAACAGGTGAAGAAGTGTTATAGAAAGGAGGTGAGTAGCGTGGAACGTGATGATTTATTTAAAATGTTTGGTTTTGAGAAAGTTGGTGGGTGTCTAAATATTCTTAATGGAGTAACATTTCATAAAGATGAGGAGACATATGAAATTGATGCGTGGATATATATTGATTTTAAACGTAAGAGAGTAATGATTGATGATGGTAATACAGGCGACCCAATGTTTTTGAAAGGAGGTTTAACAAAACGAGAGGAAATAGCATATAATAAATATGTTGCGGTAATGGAGTATGATATAGCTGTCGCCGCAGGGATAAATAATCACACAGAAGAGGAGAATGAATAAAATGGGCATACTCAAGATGAAAGAAGTAAAACAGATAGTTAGAGGACATAATAAACAAGCATCAAAAGAGTTTTTGGTGACTCTTGATGATAACATAAGAAGGAAAATAGATAATCTGGTTAATACTTCTCGTAGTAAAAGATTAACCAGCGAAGATGTAACCTACTATTCAGGGAGGTAAGAATGAGAAGTTTAACAGCAAAAGAAACTCGTATTATGGAAATGTTGCGTTTTGGTAATTTAAGAGGACGTGATATCGGTGATCACATGGGGATCACGCAACATCAAGTAAGTAGAATTATAGCAAATATAAGGAAGAAGTTCATGAAAGGTAACGCCAATGCTTCCTATATTTTTGCTACGAAACAAGGGTATACTCTTGAAGAAACACCAGAGAATTTGAAGCAAGAGGGTATGATGCGTTTAAGAATGGGGACATCAGCGATACTGAACGGGAAACATGTATTCAACCGTTGTAAACAGATAGACCTTACAAACTATAACGCATTACGAATTGAGTTCTTCCCAAAGGCAGTAAGTATAGTTGAGAGTTTAACAAAGATAGAGGAGGAGCAATGTCCAGAGCTGACGGTACGTTAGATGAAAAGTTGTTAAATGTTTTAGCCTGCCCGCTATGTAAAGCAGGTGTTAAGAAGTTAGATGAAAACACATTGGTGTGTAATCAATGTGGTAAGAAGTATGAAGTTAAAGATGGTGTACCGCATATGCTAGTAACAGAAGAGGAGATTAAAAATCATGGAAGTAAGAACGTATAATACAATTAATCCTCGTTATCACACATCAGAACAAACTGATTGGGTGAAAGAAAAAGTAGAACAGCATGGAAGATTAACAGCAAAGACCATCAAACAAAACAACCTATTATCTGAATATGAGCAGAAATTTAATAGGAAGTTAACAGAAGGTGGTATGATGTCGTGGGTAATTCATGTTATGAATCCTGGATTGAGAAAAAAGTATAGGGACAACAAGAAAGCAAGTGGGCAAAAAGCTCCTTCTGTGAAAAAGGAACTTGAAGTTTTCAAGCAATCCCAATACATAGCTTATATCAATAGGAGACTATTGGGGTTTGAAGACCGAACAGGACTTGAAGGGTTCATGAAAGAGAATAGAATCCTTTCGGAAGATGTAAAGTTATTCAAATTACTTCCAGTAAAAGTAGAGTATTCAGTACAGATAGGTAGTTAATTACATAAATACAGATAGGGTAAGTGCGTGTTTCTACACCGCTTACCCTTTTTGTGTTTAAGAAGGGTATGCCATGAAAAAATTGTAGCCCTCTTTTAGTGGATAATAGTTAGCTTGACAAACAAGCAGGAATGTGATATAATACTATATACTGAAAAAAGAGGAGGGTAAAGTATGATAAAAACAAAACCAAGCCGTAAGAAGTTAACGTCCCTAGAAATTCGTTGTATTAGAAAGTTTTATTTTGCAGATGGTAATGAAATACTAGAAAGTGCAACCCCATATTTTAAGTCATTAGGTATAGAAAAAGGTTTTGAAGTAATATTAAGATTGGCGCAAGAAGAACCTATCACATTAAAGATTAAATCGTATGATGAAGATAATTTTACCATATATTTTGATGAAGATACTACTGGCAAATTTGAGCCAATGTTTATAATGAAAAACGGCGAACAAACTTTATAATAGGAGTGTGTATGACAAAAGATATGGAGAGTTTAGCTGAAAGTAGAAAAATTAGGCAACAGGTTATTGCCAAATTCGGGGAAGTACCGACATCTATCTGGGTGCCTGATTATGCTTGGGGTAAAGACACAATAGAACTTGATAGTAGGAAGCAACAAGCAATGGCGAAAAAGAAACACGAGAAGATGGACTATGGAGATGAAGTTAGTTGGGACCAAAAGAAAACAGGTGCGTCTAAAGCAGAGCTGGAGAAAGTGTTTGGAATGAGCAGCCAAAATGTGAGAGGAAAGCAATCGGGATTAAGCACTTTCCCGCCAGATTTAGCAAGGAAGATAGTTATGTATTATAGCGAGAAAGATGATACGGTGTTGGACCCTTGTTGCGTTAGCGGCGATACACTTATATCTATACCAGAAGGGGATGTGAAAATTAAAGATTTAGTAGGTAAAAATCCTTATGTGTATTGTTATGGTAATGGGAGTATAAGATTAAGAAAAGCATTGAGAGTTTGGAGAACACAAGTTAATGCTAAGGTGATAAAAATAACTTTGGATGATGATACCCATATATGTGTAACTGAAAATCATGAGTTTATGCTACGTGATGGAAGTTATATTATGGCTAAGAATTTAAAAGTTAATGAAAGCTTGATGCCATTTTATAGAAAAATTCACAAACAGTCCAGAAGATATGTGTTAAGACTAAATAATGGTGAATTTCAGAAAAGACAAAGCATTTTTATTATGGAAGAACTACTAGATAGAAAATTAAAGACAAAGGAAAGGTTAGAGTGTGTGCATCATAAAGATGGTGATCGAACCAATGATGCCATAGACAATCTAAGCGTTGAATTGTTTGGTGAGCATAGTCGTAATCACCATATTGGTGTAGTAACTTACACACCAAATAAAGAGACTAAAAAAAAGTTATCAGAAATCAATACTGGAGCAGGAAATCCATTTTACAAAAAACAGCACTCAGACGCAAGTAAAGAAAAAATAGGGGCTTCTTCTAGAGGTAGAAATATTGGAAAAGAACATAAAAAATCAACCATACAGAAAATGAAATCGAATAGAAATAATAAAAGTTTTACTCCAAAGATTTTAGAATTATTAAAAGTTGGGAAATTAACGCATAAGGAGATAGCTGAAGTTGTCGGGGTTCATAAAAATACTGTAGGGAATATTCATAGAAATAGATTTAATTATAATCATAAAGTAAAATTGATAGAGCCATGTAGTAAGAGCATGGATGTGTATAATATGACCGTTGATGAATTCCATAATTATGTAGCAAATGGTGTTGTTATAAAAAACTGCGGGCACAACAGCCGTATGCAGGTTACCTACCAGCTAGAGAGAAATTATATAGGGTATGATATATGTCATGAGTTTATGGAGTTCAATAGAAAGGTTAAAGATACTATTACAGGTAAAGGTGAACAGAGTTTAATGTTTACCCCTAAGAATAACATAACCTTACGAGAACAAAGTTCTGAGCAAATGGTAGAAGAAAACGAAATCATAGATATGATATACACAAGTCCACCTTATTATACAGTAGAATATTATGATGAACACCCAGAACAATTAGCGTTTGGTAAAACATATGAACAATTTTTAAATGGTATAACTAGGGTTATGTCCGAAAGTTATCGTGTTTTGAAGAAGGATAAGTATTGTATATTCAATATAAATGATTTTAGGATGAATGGTGATTATTATATGTACCATTCTGATATAGCTAGAATAATGCAGAAAGTCGGGTTCAAGCTATGGGATATAATTATAGTACCATGGGCATCATGTATAGGCGCTTGCTTCGCAAGCCAAATCTGGGATCGTAAAATAACTGGTAAAAAACATGAGTATCTTGTGATAGGTAAAAAGACTAATATAGGAGGTGTAGTATATTGAAAATCAATAGAGAAGGGTGGTTAACCACAAAAGAAGTAATTGAGTATATAAAAACCAAGCATAATCGTCATTGGACGAGACTGTATGTATATGTCCTTTTAAGTCGTAAGTGCTTACATAGAGATAAGTTAGGTCATATTAACCTCTATAATGTGAAAGAAGTTGACCGCTATATCAATTTACTAAAAAGACCAAGTTCAACTGGTGTTAAAGGTAAGAGATACAAATGTGAGCATACAAGACCATTAGTTGTAGCGAAAGGATAGAGTGGGCATAGCTATGATGAAGGAAAACAGCTATTTGGGAGGGGTTTAAGATGGCAAGAGGTGTATTAGATTGGGTGTCAGATTTAACTATCCCACAAGCATTAAAGTATCTTAAAGATAATTATGATATAAAGTGGTCAAAATATACTTTATACACAATGATTAGAAGAGGTAGAATTGAAGGGGCATATAAGGTTAGCGGGAAGAAGATGCTAATAGACCTAGAGAGACTAAAGAATTACGCAGAAAATAAGCATGGGAGAAGGCAACGTAGGGTTTTTAGCAAGAAAGAGGGGATATTAATCGCCTCAGAGAAACTAAAGTGTTATGCAAAAAATGAGCATGAGGAAAGACAACCTAGATTTTTTGACAAGTTTAGCAAGAAAGAGGGGATATAGATGGCGAATTTAACTGTCCCACAAGCATTAGAGTATCTTAAGAATAAATATGGTATAAAATGGAAGAGGTGTACGCTATATACTGCAATTAAAAGAGGTAGGCTTAAAGCAGTATGTAATTCAGGTAAAAAGCTTTGGATAGACTCTAAGTTATTAGATTCTTATGGAACACATCGGCATGGTAAGAAACATCGCCGAACTGTTAAACTTTACCCAGAAGGACATAGTAAATTTAATCTTTTAGATGAAGTATATTATTATTATCCAGAAGGCAATGTAAAGAACGTAAACAAGGGTAGAAGCTAACTTTTTGGAAAGGTAGTATATAGTGTATATACTGAAATTTAACGATTTTTCGACTTTTTGGAGCTTTTTTCCGACTTTTTTGGGGTATGATTTTGAATTTTCTAACGAAACAAAAAGGTTTTTAATTAAGCAAACTTCATTTTTTTTACACTTTTTGACACTTTTAATTGAATTTTCCGAGCTTCGTCCCGGAGCCAGCAGGTTTTTGGAAAAGTTTTTATCCTCAATACCCCTCATAGCCTGGAAAACCGTTTTAAAGTGTAAAAAAGTGTCAAATTTATTAAGTTTAGTGAATAAAAAACAATTTTGGTGTACTTCCAAGGATTGTTACATAAGCACTTTTCATGTATGAGTATGAGTGTTTTTGACGATTTTAGGTTTTCTTATGAGAGGATATTTCGTCGTTATGAGAGGATATTTCGTCGTTATGAGAGGATATTTCGTCGTTATGAGAGGATATTTCGTCGTTATGAGAGGATAAATATTGTTAACCAAAAAACTGAGGTGTTAGAAGAATGCCAAGAGAAAAGTTAAAAACTGATCCAATAATAGATGAATATGTTGAGCAAATGGCTCTAAAAAGTAACTGGTCAAAATCATATAAGTTATATACATCCTCAATATTAAACAATATGAGGAGAATAATAGACGTAGACATCAAAGATATAGAATATGGTCATATAAATGCCTTTATACACTTAAAGAAAGAGACCGAAAGCTGGTCTAATGTGCTAACAATGCGTAATTCAATAGACATTATTAAGAGGTTATTTAGGCATTTAGTAAAGAAAGGTGTAATAACAGAATCACCTGCTGAGAAAATAGCGTTCCCAAAATGGCGTGGTGCTTTAGCTAAAATGAACTCTAATAAGAGGATAGATAAAAAGTATAGGGCTATGAAAAAGGTAGTAGATAGCAATATGGTATCTGATAAGCACAGGGCGATCTGGCATATAGCTGCATCAGGTGTTGTTAGTAGTAATGATATACTGAATATTAAAAAGAAAGATTTGGAGCTTATATATTCTAGGATTAACACCCCTAATAGTAAAAAGCTAACGCTTATACCATTAACTGCTGAAGCCTGTAAAGCTATTAAGCGGTACTTATTAAAAGATAACAGTAAAAGCGAGTATCTTTTCCATAAGAGAGATGGAGGCAAACTATGTGATGTGCAAGTGTGTGATACCTTAAATAGTATATGCTTTAAGATACCTAAAGCTAAAAAGCATGGTATAAACAGTCATACTACGCTAAAGACATTGAGGAAAGCCAGTATGGTGCATTATATAGAGAGTGGCGCTGATTTACTAGCTCTTTTATATCAGATTGGTGGTAAATCTCTCCAAATCTTAGATGGATATACACCATTATCACCTAAGAGAATGGTAAAGCTTATGAAAGAGCATAGGAAATTTCAGAAGTATAGAAGGAAAAGGAGAATGTTATGAGTATCGAAAGTTTTGTTGGATTCATGACTATGATGTTCAACAAGAAAGAGGTAGCAGAAGAACCTGAAGATTGTGAACCAAATGCAAAATTTATAAGGCAAACATTTAGACCTACTACGTTTAAAGAATATGTGAATGATTCCAACAAGCAAGCTGTTACGGTGTTAAAAGATGCGATTAAAGCCTGTAAGATGAAGAATAAAACCTTACCTCATGTGTTACTTTTTGGACCTGCTGGTACTGGGAAGACAACGCTAAGTAAGATATGTGCGTATGAATATGGGGGAAATGTAGAATTTATAGAAACAATTGGGTCTGCATTCAAGCGACCGGAAGATATAGTGAATGTATTAATGAAGGTGTGGGATGCACAGTATAATGATAGGAAGGTTATAGTATTTATTGATGAAGTGCATGAGCTTGGGAAGAGCAAGCTACCAGATACACTTTGGTATACTATACTGGAAGATTTTGTGTTACATCATACATTTGATGGTAAAATATTTAATAATATTGAATTAGAAGGTAATACACTTAACTTAGAACCATTCACAATGATAGGCGCTACTACAGATCCTGCTCTTATTAAGAAGCCACTAAGAGACAGATTTGGGATACATTGCACATTAAAACCATATTCTATTAGCGATATCCGAAAAGTGATAAAGTTATCTGCGGAGAAACGTGATTATAAAATAACTCCTAATGCTATAACGGAGATAGCTAACAGAAGCAGGGGCAACCCTAGAATATCGATAAGTTACCTAGAATCCAGCGAAAATAAAAGAATAGTAAAACGAAGAAAAACAATAGATAAGGAAATTACAACCTTTATTTTTAATGATTTAAGAATAAATAGTATAGGGTTGTTTGAAAATGATATAAGTATATTGATAGCTTTGAAGGAACACTCTAAAGGCTTAGGTATGAAGACGTTAGGAGGGATGCTTGAGATAGATGAAGTTACATTGAGGGATATGTATTTAAGTCACCTATATAGAATAGGGTTTGTCATGATAACGCACAAGCATTTCATAACAAAAGAAGGACTAGAATTCTTAAGAGAAACTGGAGATTGAAATGACAGAAAAACCTTATATAACAACTAGAAGAACTATGACAGAAAGAAAATGGAACCCCAAATACCCACAAGATAAAGAATGTAAGTGTGGACACCCATATCATAGACATTTTGATAGTTATGAAGATATGAGAAATATTGGTTGTAAATACTGTTCGTGTTTCTTCTTTAAGGAAAGGAAAAAATGAAACGATATGTACTAGCTGATCCACATGGTGGTTATAAAGCTCTACTACAAGTGCTTGAGCGATCGGGATTTAATCGTGAAGAAGATGAACTCATAGTGCTGGGAGACATTTGTGATGGATGGCCTGAAACAAGACAATGTATAGATGAATTATTAAAAATAAAGAACCTTAATTATATTATAGGTAACCATGATAAATGGACATTAGATTGGTTTGTAATGGGATTAAAACCAGATCTATGGGTATCGCAAGGTGGGTACAACACAATGCGTTCTTATGATTACAACCGTGCAGGAGTACCTGAAAGTCATATAGAATTTCTTAAAAATGCGTCATTATGGATTGAAGCTGATGGATGTTTATTCGTTCATGGTGGTATAAAACCATACACACCAATGGAGAATCAAGGTATTCATACTATGCTATGGGATAGAGACCTTATACGAAATGCACGCAATACACAAATAATGGCTGAGAGGAGAAAGTTAGTTGCCCCTAACATAACAGGATATAGAGAAGTATTTGTAGGACACACTACTACACTATTATTCAAAACAGTTGAACCTGTAAAGTATTGCGAAATTTGGGATCTAGACACAGGTGGTGGCTGGAATGGTAAGCTAACTATCATGGATAGAGATACACATAAATATTGGCAGTCTGATTATGTTCAAGATTTATACCCTGGAAGTCATGGAAGAAACGATTATTAAATAAGAAAGTGAGGAGTTATGGCGTTATTTGCGTTAGGTAATAAGAAATTACCAAAGAAAATAGCAATATTTAATTTACCGTATTTATTAACATGTCCTAATGCGACAGAATTATGCAAGGAGATATGTTATTCCAAGAAATCAGAATATGGGTTTTATAAATACACTAAACCCAGTAGAATGAAAAACTTTAATCTTTCCACAAGACACGATTTTCCAGATATACTTGTAAAAGGGATAAAGGAATCAAAAAGAGATATAGTAAGGATACACGAAAGTGGAGATTTTTATTCACAAACATACCTAGATAAATGGTTTATGGTAGCAAACTATTTTTCAGCTAAAACATTTTATGCATACACCAAATCAAAATTAGATTATAGTAAGAAACCTAAAAATGTTCTACTATACTTTAGTATAGATGAATCAACGGATGCTCAAGACTATGTATGGTACATGAACAACCCTTATAAGAATGGGATAGCAGAGATAAACAATGAGAGGGCTAACTGTCCAGCTAACTGTGAGATTTGTGACAGGTGTTACAACCCAGATAAAGCATCTGATGTAATATTTAGGAGACATTAATATGTTATTCAGGATTAAGAAGATAAACGAAAGAATTACTATGATTTATGGGTTTAAGAGAAAACATGACCCTAAGTATGTTCTGACAATGACACTTATAAAGGAAAAAAATGCAACTCATGTTCACGGTCTATTGAGTAAGGTAGATTTGAGTGTAAAAGATTTCTTGAGCTTATGGAAGTTTATGGTGACAAATCTTAAAACAAAGTATATGATATTTGAAGTAATACCACAATATGCTAAGGTATATAAAGCGTTTCTTCCTATTGAAGAAACGTATAT
>Ga0222703_1000109_pt1 | contig 19949 bp, 38 predicted proteins | sample AntAcemetage1506_FD_179827 | JGI IMG/M metagenome (GOLD analysis project Ga0222703, IMG submission 179827) | Saline water microbial communities from Ace Lake, Antarctica - #1506 | ecosystem: Environmental > Aquatic > Non-marine Saline and Alkaline > Saline | place: Antarctica: Ace Lake...
CAGCCATACTCCTTAAAGTTACCAGACATTCTCCCCAGTTTATACTCCATAACTTTTGCAAGGTAAGCCCAATCAAAATCACGGTCATTCCATATAACCGGAACCCACCGAATGATATTGTATAGACCGTGAAAGAAATCGTAAATAGCCCACCGTATATTCGGTATGATTGTCCTAAACATCCAACGATATGGTACCATCGGTTTCCTCCATGTAATATTCTCTTTTGAAGTATGCCTTATTTTTATATATTCCTATTAGTTCCCAGTTATCTTGACCATACATGCCCAGAGCAATCGCCTTTATTTCCGTAAGCTCTAACGGGACATTAGCCCTCTCAACTTCTTGGGCTATAGGGGCTACCATATATTCCCATCTTCGTGCGACATGTATATTTCAGCCATTCACTGTTTACTTTATCCCACACTCGATGTTTTACTTCTTTCATTCTGTCACCTCCAGTAGTGCTGATTTAGTTGCTAAACTTGTTCTCCCTCAATCATAACAATTAAGCCATTATCGGTATAGACAACTCCTCTATTACCGGGCCTATCGAACTTTATTCTATGGCTATCACCATCTTCATCTGTTGATATCGAATCCGTACAATAACCTGATTCGGATAACAAAGTTTGAACCTTTGCTGAAAATGAAATATCTGACATTATTTACCTCCAGTGGTGCTGGTTATTTTATTGCCTTGCGTATTCCACTTATCTTTTTAGCCACTTTTTTCAGTGTAAATGCTGGATGCGTGATAAGCAGATTGTACGCTTCCATGATTCCCGCAATAATGTAAAAATCCCCTTGGGTAAGGCCGTTTGGCGCATGTATGAGTTTCCACGCTAAATCGTCATACCTATCACCACGGGGATTAGGCCACGTTGTCCCATCTTCGATTTCCACTCTCTCGCTCATCCCTTCACCTCCACTATCGCTTATTATTCTGGATTTCTTATTACCATACTAATTATTCTGGATTTCTTGTTACAATCCCTACCTAAGATATATCACCCTTCCGTCCTGTAAAACAATCGAAGCGTCCTGCTTTCCGTGTCCACAACAACTTGCTATCGTAATAATATTAGCAGCATTTAAGGCAGCGACAATATCGGCAATGCAAAAGTCTATATCAACCCTTCTCCCATTGATCGCCATTGGAACCTGACATTTGTACGTTCCGATATCGCAACACGTTTCTGGTCGTTTCATCATCTCATTCTCTCCATAGTGCTAATTATTGGGTTGCTTATCTTTAATGGCTCCTTTTGACCTCGCATATTCCATGTAGCGCTTAACCTTTTTCTTCTTTGCATCTACTTGCATACTGTTTAGCGTAAAACAGACCCCATATTCCCCAAGTAGCTCTATAACCCCGTAAACATCATTAAGTTCATGCGATATAAGCTCAAAGTTGGTTTCTGTTTTGTCTGGATGGCGGTCTTCTAACCCAAACCTTAGTGCTTTATTGACATTCTTGATTACTTCAGCGCATTCTTCACTTAGACATGCTAATAGATGCTCTTGGTTTGTCATCCCATCACCTCCAGTAGTGCTGGTTACGCTTTATTTTTGGGTAAAACGCTTAACCCTCGTCGCCTTTCTCGGCGGTCCTCTTTAGCCCATCTTTTTATTATTTCTCTTTCGCAATAACTGTTGAATTGATGCGCAAGCATATCCACCTCGTTGACAAATTCCTCTGCACAGATTTCACAAATCCACGGATCTATCTTCATACCTCACCTCCGATAATACTAATATTACTTCGCATTTCGCTGACTGAAGAAATATAATATCCGTCTTCAGAGTACCATGCATATTCTCCCCTGTTCGCATTTCGCTTGCAGTAATAGCAAGAGTTATTACAGTTGAATTTATCGCCCTCGTATATCTCCTTGCCTCGACAGTCAAAAAATTCAGTGAATGGATCCGATGGGTCATTGGGATTTAAAGGACAAACAAATTCACCGTCCGCCCAAAATCCCCAGTAATGAAATCGGCCATTAACCCTTTGTCTAAATTTTGATGTTCTAGCCTTCATCTCACACCTCCGAAAGTGGTTATAAATCCCTCTAAACTGTAGTACCTCTTTTCGGTTATCAATGTCTGTATAAAGCAAATGCTTCATCGTCACATGGAACCAGTAAACGAATATGTTTTTCACTATGTATCTTGTGTCCCCACTGTTTAATCCATTCATTATTCTTATAAGAGAAATCACAGTAAATAGCCCAATCCTCAATACCACCCCGAACAGCCACCCAACGCAATTCTTTTCCTGTGTTGGCCATAAATAATTCATCTTCTTTATCTATAGCCGTTCCACTCGCAAAGATCACTTCTGGCTCTATCTCTTCTTTCAACTGTTGTAATGTTAGCATTTCATTTCCTCCAATATTTTTAATTTTAGTCCCATGACAAAAGCGCCATCCAGAAATATTTAATCCTCCAATCATAAGTAACAATAGAATACCAGCAATCCTCACTAAGTTCGATCTCTACGAAATCTGGTTTTACCCTAAAGTACAAGTCGTTTCCATTGGGAACCAAAACATCAACCCTTACGTCACCATTCCCCTGATCTTCAGCTTCAACAACTTTCCATCCCTCAAAATCGGAATAGTCATCAAGTTCATCTGAAACAATTTCCTCAACCACCTTAACTGCCTTAATTTCTATTTCGTTCATCATTTAACCCCCATTATTCCTTATGTATGCTTAAATATTAAACATCTATAATTTTGTATAGCTTCATCTAGGGCCTTACTTCCCAAATGTCTTTCTCTTGCGAGTTCAAGTAATTCTCTTCTTACCTTTAAAGCATTTTTGTTAATTAAAGTAAACTCATGGCTAGTAGCAGGCATTATAGAACCTTTATATACAATACCAGTGCATACCGTCCTATCATATGCTTCCGCTCTTTCGTGATATTCCTTAGCCAAACTATCTAAAAATAACTCAGTATCAGACTTTTCTGGGAAGATACCTTGATATAGTTTATTAAAGTCATTTAAGTTATCCATATCGCCTCCATTAGTAATTACGATTCACCATTTAGCATTGACCCATTTTTATGAACAAAGATATAGGTTCCATCGTTCAGGCTTTCAGTTGACACAAAATCCTCTTGCCCATCATCGTATCTAACGTGTAAGCATACTCTTTCTTTTGCAGAGGTCTCTATAATTTTAATTCCAATAACTTCGGCTATCCTACCATATCCAAAAGAATATCTATGAACCCCAGTAACATATGCAACGTGTATTGCTGTCATCATTTCACCTCCAACCTAAAGTAATCCAGCTTGTTTTAATACTATACTTCCAACCCTGCGCATTTCCTTTTTATTAAAGAAGTGCGACAGAAACCTCATTGTCTCGGTCTTGTCTTTTGTTACATCAAAGCCTTTTTTAATTGCAATTTCCCACGCCGTATTAACCTCACCAACAAAAACCATATGATAGTAAACTTCTCTATGGATTCTATGGATTTTGGTTATACTCTTTCCAATTTGAGTTTCACTAAACTCTTCTTTTAAAAGCTCAACCACATCATCAATTGTGGGTAAATCCTTAATCTCATAAGCGTTTACCGTAGTTGTCCACACTGAGTGGCTAGAAATACCAGCATGTGACCAATGAATCTTTTCTATCTGCTCTGGTTTGCACTTAAATTGTCGCCATGACGGTTCTCCGACATGAGCATATAAGACAATGCCCTCAACTAAAAGTTCATTTTCGTTCTGAGTTGACATTTCTTCCCTGAAAGCATTATAAACTTCCGTTAAGTCACCATCAGAAACAACGTGATGCTTTGGCAACGCTCCAGTTGGAACACTGAGTAAATGGGGTGGCTTTATTGCGTGGTCTGTTCGTCTAACTCCAAAGAGCAATGTGGTATCTAAAAGAGATTTATATTGTATTGTTATAAGGTTTCTCTGTCCATAAAGCTCAAAGGATAAGTTGTATTCTGGATTGGAAGAGATTACCTCCCTAATCCAATTTTCCCGTTCAAGCAACTCTCTCCACATTGATTCAAAATGACCAAACCCCATATCCTTCACCACTGGAGTCAATCTTGTTTTGTAGGTTACAAAATTCATCCCGTTATATTCATAGTGATATGCAAGAATATTTGTACCATCAAGTTTTTCCCACGCTTGCATTTCGGTTATTTGGGGCCAATTAAATTTTCCGTTTTTATCAAATGGATAATGTTGTTTAGGGGTTGCCCACACAACCTGTTCACACGGGTCTCCGTTTATGTAATAAATAACCATTGCACCATAACGATGGTCTGACCTTCGACAAAGGAATCCGCTTAGTTGATTACCATTGAACGTATCCAATACATCGAATTCCCGAAGCTCGTCTTTTTTAACGTCAAAAAGGTCTATTGCTCGGTCTATCATCATCTCACCTCCAGTGATTAGCATGGGTATCCTTCATGCAATTCTCCGGTATCTCGATATGTGTAGAATGAACCCGCAACATGAAACATTTCTGAATCGCAAGAACCGTCTTGATTTAGACCATTTGGGCATCGGTAAATATCTCCAGCGATATATCCGTCCTGATGCGAGCATATACGTCCAAATACATCCTCGTGTTCTAGTTCTTCACCGCAATATGGACAATTCATTTCTACTACCTCCACCGTCTATCGTTAACTTCATCTACATTAAAACATATTTTTGCGGTTTTGTCAAGACTTATTTCTATATATTTAGATTTGTTTGTATGGCAACCACATGTTCCCTCCATGCTTTTCTTCTTTTGGCCTCCACCACCCTAAGTGTTTCAAGTTTCTCCTCTATGGTCTTTCTTCTATTTACTGGAATGCCCAGTATTTCACTCTTAATACCCGCCTCTACTTTTTCCAACTTCATGGCAAGTTCCATTAGTTCTGATGCTTTCATTTATTTATTCCTCCTTCTTGCCCACTTGATATTTGTATATTTCATATATCCCTTGAATTTCTCATCTGGCTCAATTGGTGCTACATCTGAATAAGAACTACTAGGCCATTCTCCATATTTACTTTTGAATATTCCGTAAATTCTTTTTGGATTTGGATTTTTCTGGCGTGGGATATAATGTTTTAGCATTCCGAGAAAGATACGCTTTTCGACTGGCCCATCTACCCTTTTCTTCTCATTCTTTCTTTCAAGTTCCTCAAGCTCACCTTCTGCCGTTTCTATGTCTTGACCGAATGACTGAATGGCAGATCCACAATCCGGGCATATACTCGAACCTTCAAAAACTAAACCACACGCCCTGCATTTTACCATTTTCTTGACAGTTTCTCTTTTGGGTTTTGAGTATGCTCGTTCTTTACCATCAAGAGTCCATTCAATATCCCAATCTAGTAGACCCAATTCGCTTACCACATTTGCGTGATCGAAAAATCGAAGATTGTCTTTCCCTTCTTCAACCCTTAACCCACGCCCACCTGCTTGACGATAGAGACCGAAGCTTTTCGTTGGACGGGCGAAGACAATATTTTGTATGGAAGGTACGTCTAAACCTTCTAAGTATAGAGCTACATTGACTAAAACGGTTATATCTCCACGTTCCATCTTATCAAAAACTTCATCTCTTTCTTCGTCCGAGCTTTTGGCGTCTAGCCGTGCAACTCTTACTCCAGCCCTCTCAAAAGCTTCACACAAAGCAATACTATGCTTTACATTGACAGAGTAAACAAGCGTCTTTCTGTTGTCTCCATTCTTAAGCCAGTTCTCTACAACGTCACCTATAAGTTTCTTTCCAGACATTCTATCGCCAAGAGCACCAACTGCATAGTCTCCAGCATAGATTGGAACTCCATCAAGGTCGATTTGGTTTGGAACGAAATATCTTACCTGGGAAAGATAACCTTGCTCTGTCAATTCTTTTACAGTTGGGCCAATTACAAGGTCATCAAATACTTCCCCCATCCCCCTACCTCCACTTCCAATCGGAGTAGCCGTGCAGCCAATGATTATTTTCCCATGGTATAATTTTATAATTTCTTTGTAAGTCCTTGATATTGCGTGATGCCCTTCGTCCAACATGAGGCAGTCGGCTTTTACGAAAAACCTGTTCCAAGCTAAATCCTCAAGGTTAAGTCTCCGACTGTATGTCTGTATCGAGCATAGCTGAATCGGTTTTTCTAGGTCTGGCTCAACTCCTGCCATTATGATTCCAGCTTCTATTCCAAACTTTTCCTTTAATTTCTCTTGCATGGCAAAAACCAGATTTCGTCTATGTACTGCCCACAAAACAGTTTTGCCATTCTCAAGAAGTCCTTTAATTACAGCACCATACGTAATTGACTTGCCGCTGCCCGTTGGACTCACTAGCAACGGTCTCTTGTGTCCAGTTCTCAAGCTATTTCTTAAACCCTCAATAGATTTTAGCTGATATGGTCTCAATTCAATCACTCTTCGTCACTTCCCCCTGTGTTAATTCTTCTATTTATAATTTCCCCATGCTTCTTCTATCGTTTTATATTTTCTCCACATAAAGGTATCTATAAAACGCTTGAATTTCTTTTCTTCTTTCGTCTGGTTATATGGCATGATATATGGTGTATGCCCAGCTTCTACGATCTTTTGGCATCTGTAAATATCCTCTGCTTGAGTTGTATTGAACCCAATTAAGACATAAACACTTCCCCTCGGTGCTATTTTCAATCCATTTAAAATCTTTGTTTCGTTTTCCATCAGATCCCATGCGTAATGAATTACACCCTTAAACTTTGTTTTCTTTAAAGCAGCGGCCTTTTCTTCGTCTATCAACCTTAAGTCGTAACCGTTTTCATCAATAACAATTAAATTAGCATCCCATATTTCTTCAAAAGTTTCCTTCCACCTAGTATCGAAGAAGGTATTATTGTTTAACAAGCAGATTTTCTTAAATTTAGGATTATGGAACTCCCATATAGAGTGATGATCTGTGTCTGGATGGTTAAGATGAGGAACAATACAGAAAGGACAGTTTCTGAAACATGGCCTAAATGTAAACCCTAAAGAAAAGTCCATTGGATATAGCGTATAGTCAGGAAACATAGCGTTTATTTCGAGTGGTAGTTTTGATTCGTGAAAAGCTGGCCCACCGTATTCATCGGCTTGAAAGGCATCTATGTTTTTATCGAAAAGGACAGAAGCATAGGAGTGGTCGCATGGCATAAGTGGCACATTAAGAGAAATAGAATCGCCCTGTGCTTTGTGCCACGCAGATAAACGCATTAAAGCTAGATTAGGTTTTGGAGAATCGGTATAAAAATTTATATATTTCATGTCAGCATCCTTTTTGTTTTAGTGTGTTAATTCTTATATAGAATACACCATCCTAGCTATTTTGTCAAGCTTTAAAGTTCCAATACCCCCTGTGTCCTGTGCCGCTTCAGCCTATCTGTTGCGGCTTCTATATATTCCAAATCTATCTCAAACGCCGTAAGATCAAATCCGAATACGTCACACGCTATGGCTGAACTTCCGCTTCCGAGGTGCGTATCAAGTATGGTCTGCCCCGGCTTTGCGTAGTTCGTTAAAAGCCATTTGTAGAGGGCAACGGGCTTCTGTGTCGGGTGGATTTTATCTGTTTGATATACTCTCTGCCTTACTATTTCATCCCCTATCTTAAATGATGTCCAAGCCAATTCTATTTTAGAAAAACCATTAGGGTTCCCAGGTATCATTTTGTCCCATGCAATCCACCCCATTTTCATAGGCAACCATTTTGTGTAATAATTTGAACCCCACACTATTTGATTGCAAGACACTCTAAACAGCTCTGAAAAATATTCAGGAGGAGGAATTGCATTGTTCCAGTTTTTCCCAGTATAGAGATTAGATGTTTTTGGTTCATGGTTTGGATTCCCTATCCCATACGGCGGATCTACGATTGCAAGTGAAAATTCGTTATCTTTCATTTTTGGGAGATAATCCATACAATCTCCGTGAATTATTTTTATATCTGGCATAGACAATCCTCCAGTGTTGGAGCATCAAAGTAGATACCGGAGTTTGTTCCCTTTTGTTTGATTGAAACGTCTGCTGAATACTTATGAACGTTTGAAATCTTCATGTCTAATTGTTGCGCTATTTCTTTACATGATACTCCATTGCTTCTAAGCTCTATAACTTTTTGTTTTAATACCACCCCCTGCTCGTCATGGTATTTACCCCTTAACTCTGGAACACGAAAATTCATAGTTGTCTGTGTGTTGAAATACGGGAGATACGCAATTCTTTTTGTATCCAAGGCAACAAGCGCAAATATGTCGACTTGCTTTTCATCGTATTTAGTACGACGACATCCGATAGAACCATTGATTCCAATATGGAAAATATAAGCAGGGATGTCTGATTTACGTTGTGCTATGTGCTTCGATTTTCGTGTTGTTTTTACCTGAACCTTCAAGAGCCTTCCGTTATAGTCAAAAACAATATCATAGGGCAAGCCCTGTTCTGATAAGAAAGCAACATATCCTTTTAGAATTAGGTCTGCACAAACCAAATATTCCCCTGCCTTGCCTATCTGCATATCATTTATCTTGTCCATAATACACCTCCATTACAAACTAATATATACATAGTTTATACGAATGTCAAGATGTATTTCAACAATCGCCAAATCAAACGCATTGTCGGGCATCTCTTTCATAGCGGGGAGGCAGTCTGTGTGATAAATAGTTATTCCCTTTTCATCGTAGTACGGTTTCATTTTATCTCCTTGTGTTTTTATACATCATCCCATCAAATTTGTCAAGCTTTTTCCGCTATAACTGTAATGTGGTCTGTCTATCTTCATATTCAAACCGTTTTTCGAGATCGTGGACTGTTTTGTATCCCCTGAAGCCGGGATTGTGTTCTGGCTTTTTCGCATCCCACTCAAGCATCTGGCTCCACAACTCAGGATAATACTTTCTTAAATTGCGAAGCTCTTGTAACCCTTGCATCGGGCAACAGAAACAAGATACTCGTTTGAACTTTGTATAAAGGCCATCCCAATCAAATCCTTTTTGGTAGCAGTATTCAAGTGCTTCATGCTCTGTTACTTGATACTCAACAAGGGGGTATCTGATTTGATATTTCTTTGCCTGTGCCGATTTTGAATGTAGTCGTGAAAATTCGTCATAAGCCATACCGATAGAAACTAACGGGTCTGAGACTGTTTTTATGTATCTATCTATGCCTTTAACTTTCCTATCAGTACACCACCTTCTCATGGGTGAAGGCCATCCATATCCCAACCTTCCCTTGTTTTTTTCCAATCGTGGTTTTATTTTCTTATCAAAAAGCAGGTAAACAAAGTCCTCTGTGGGTTTGACTCTTATAATCTCCATGCCAACATATTTTTCAACCCTATCAATGTGGTCTAACATCTGAGGAAACTCCCATCCCGTGTCGCAAAAGATTATTGAGTGGATCGGCTCGTTTTTCTCCAACATCATCAAAAGCATTGCCGTTGAGTCTTTCCCACCTGAGAATGAAACTATCTGATTTTGTTTTTTCATCGTAAAACTCTTCCTTTTTTCCATCCATGATTAACAACAATCCCTAAAGGTAGCATGGATACTACATCACAGCCCATTCACCACCAGTAACTCCCTAATATTGCTAACACCGACTTCTATCTTCCAATACACTCTTCTATATATAAGTTAATATATACTATGGTACGTTCTCTTTCTTTTTCTCTTTCCTTTTCATCTTCTACGGTTTGGATAAGGTCGCACTAAACGAAAGGCATAAGCGCAGGGTTCCCGCCCATCTTACCAGTTTTACTCCTAACCCCTCGCAACTTTTCATCTTCTACCATTCGCTTGCTAAAAATAGCCCCGTCTTTATCACGACACAAGACGCCCTTCTCTAACAGTTCTTTAAGCCTCGCTTGGTAGGTCTTATGGTGTAGTCTTAACAACCTTATAACATCTTTGTCGGGGGGTATAAGACCATTAATGAGTACATGCCCGTATCTATCGGACTGATGCATAAGGCACATTAAGTTCACCAAAAGCCCCTGTGCTTGCAATGAACAGGACTGTAATTTGATGTCGTTGAGCCAGTCAGCAGGGTAGAAGGCAAAGCTCGGTCTCCGGCCTGAATTTTTAGGATTATGCGTCATCTTAAACCTCCTCCGTCTGATCTTTTATCTTTCGCCAACAAATCCCACAGAAATATTTTGTTGCAGTGTCTTTATTGTATGGAAATTTAGATATAGATTCTTGCAATGAGTCGATGACTCTGTGTTTTGGAAGTAGTCGTATAAATTTCTTAATAGAGGTGTTCTTGAAATTATCAGAGAAATCCCATTCAGGATAATTATCCCTATATATTTGACTTATATCCTCAATGTCTTTTCTTTCTCTCCGTTCTATTTTTTTAATAAACTTTCTGTATTCTTTTAGCTGTTCTTCTTTTTCTTTAAGTGCTTCTATGTTTTGCCTTAGTTGTGCTGGAATTTTATCAAGAGGAATGTCGCGCTTTCCTCTGTTGCAATCAAAACAAGCGGTTATGTAATTATTGATATCGTTTTTTCCGCCCTTTGATTTTGGTTGTATGTGATCTACTTCTAAAGTTACCGCTGGGGGCGTTCTGCCGCAGTACGCACATTTGAATCCGTCACGCTTAAATACTTCAAACCTCATTTTTTTAGTAATTGACATTTTATCTCCTAAAATGAAAAAAGAGGCGCATCTCGGTGGGCGAGCAGTGTCGAGCTGCTCCTAGATTTCTCTAGAACCGAAAGTACGCCTCAGTATGTGTTGTAGGTTTTTCGACATTTTGCCCATTTGTTCCCTATTCTTCTATAGTATAAACTAACCGCAGTAATTTGTCAAGCATTAATTCGTACATAGTCGTACACTTTTTCCTTCTATCACAGTTTTCGTTTTTTGTCAAGAAAATTATTTGCCATGGCGATTATTTCCTCTGGATAGTCCTCTTTTCTGAGATTGTGTCCCGTTCCACATATAAGCATTTCGGGCGTGACTAGATACTTGTAGCGATGTTGTATATTATCCCACTTGGATAGCATCTCTGAACACAACATGTCAAATTCATAGTCTGTCATTGGAGTTTCTTCGTACAGAATGTAATATAAGTACGATGCCATAAGGAACCTTTCGATGTGATTATTTTTCATAGCTACCATATAACACGAACAAGGTTTCTTGTCAAGAACTTTTTTTTGAATTTTTCTCTTGACATTCACTGAATAGCGTGGTAATATAGAATAAAAAGTGGAGGGAGGAATAATATGAAAGAATTATTTGAGAAGTACAACCATGAATACTTGGAGTTTGACCGAATTACCAATAAACGTTCCAATAGGCCAGACCTTCATGCGTTTCTATTGTTAGATGAGCTTTTTCCAGGAACTAGCGATATTGTTTCTTGTTCGAGTCGCGATGAGTTTGGGTTGGATATAGACTCGGATGATATTGAAAAATTAACAGAGGAACAGATATGTGAATTAGTTAGGTGTGGAGTTATGTGCTATGAGGATAGTCTTTGCTTTTTTACGTGAAACAATGGTATTCAAAGCAAAGGAGGGGTTAAGTGTGGATGACTTAGAATTTCTAAGAGAATTAAGGGATCGACTTAAAGATGGGCTTGATAGGCAAGACCGTTCGCAAATAGAATATGCCCAGCAAATGATTGATGATTGGATTGACGAATTAGAGGAGAGGTGAAAAAATGCCATTACCAAAAAAGTTTTACGACACAGATGGAAACGAAGTATCGCTTGATGTTCTATGCATCAGAGAACCGGCTTGGGCTGCTAACAGAATACGCGATTTGACTGAACAGCTTGATTCATTTAGACCAGCAAATATCAAAAACATTATAAGGTCATATAGGCTAAAATGCAACGAAGATCCATTTGTGTTGTATCAAGATGGTAGAATGAGTAAGGGGAAGTTGCTGGAATATATTGTAAAAGCAATAGAGGAAAGGGAAGCTTAAAATGAAATGGGTTAAATATGATAAAGATAACCAGAGGATACCAATTAAGTCATGGTGCGATCAGGTAGAAGATGGGGCAATGGAACAGGCAATGAACCTAGCCAGACATCCGGTTCTGTTTCATCACGTTGCGCTTATGCCGGATTGTCATCTCGGCTACGGTATGCCGATAGGTGGTGTAATTGCTTGTGATAAGGCTGTAATCCCCTTTGCGGTTGGAAGTGACGCTGGATGCGGAATGGCCTCAATAAAAACCGATTTTCCAGCAAACCTTATAACACGAGAAGCAGTAGAGCATATTATGGCAAAGGTAGAACTTACGATTCCAGTGGGACTTGGTAAGTGGCATAAAGAAAAACAGACTTGGGGTGGGTTTGATGATGCGCCAGATATTCCTATTATTCAGAAAGAATTAAATTCAGCAAGGTATCAACTTGGAACCCTGGGAAGTGGAAACCATTTTATAGAACTGCAAGCAGGTGATGATGGCTTTATCTGGCTTATGATTCATTCTGGTTCGAGAAATTTTGGTTATAAGATAGCTAATGAGTATCACAAGAAAGCACTTATTCTTTGTGAACGATGGAAGTCTGATATACCAGATAAAGAATTGGCTTTTCTTCCTATTGAAACAAAGGAAGGAAAGGAATATTTGGAGGCCATGAACTATGCTTTAGGTTTCGCACGTGAAAGCAGGTATAGGATGATTAGTGAATTTTTTGGTATTGTCAACGATATTATTCCATGCAAGCAGGCCATCAGTATTGACATACACCACAACTACGCAGCATGGGAGAATCACTTTGGTAAGAACGTTCTTGTTCATCGTAAGGGTGCAACTCTTGCCAGAAAAGGTGTAAAGGGTATTATTCCCGGTTCAATGGGTACGCCTTCATATATTGTTGAAGGATTGGGAAACCCAGACTCATTCAATAGTTGTTCCCATGGTGCTGGAAGAGCTATGGGAAGAAGAGACGCTTCACGTACCTTATTGGAAGAAGACTGCGAAAAAGCTATGGAGGGAATTGTTTTTGGTGGATGGGGAACAGACCGGAAGGGAAATGTTGATTTAGGAGAAGCCCCACAAGCATATAAAGACATAGACGCTGTTATAGAAGCTGAACTAGATCTTATTAAACCGCTTGTAAAACTAAGACCACTTGGAGTAGTCAAGGGTTAACGCTAAAAGGAGGAAACAGAAGAATGAAACTTTGGAGGGTCGCGCTTAAAAGTGTGAACAAATGGGATAAGAAGATTCGCAACCTGTATGTAATTCAAGAAACAAGACAGGACGCATTTGATTATGTGAACCTAAACAAAGCGCCCAGCTTTGAAATAAGTAAGGTTTATTATCTTGGCTACCAATTGGGGAGCTATATGTTTAAGGGTGGTAAGGGGGAATAAAAAATGACAAGATATGAAGAAGTTGAAAAATATGGAATTGGCACTAAGGACAAGAAGTATTTGCTAAGGTATCTTTCTGGTGATAAGCTTACCCCAATGCAGACTATCTATGCAAAATGTTACGAATGTATGGGATATTACGCAGATGGAAAGATAGATTGCGAGATTTCTGACTGTCCAAATTATCCCTTTATGCCATACAACCCAAACCGAAGAACCAACAAGCGAGTATTGACTAAAGAGCAGAGAAAAGATTTGGGAGTTAGGTTTAAGAAGAATGTCGGGGTCAAGAGTAAGTAGTAGAATGCGTTTATTTGCTCTAGTTCCCACAGGACTACCGTAAATAGGAAAACAATAGGCTAGGGGTGCATGGATGTAAGCATTACACTATGCAAAAGCTTAATTCAACGTAGATACAGGAGAATAAAATGGAAGACGAAGACAGAAAGATACTGACCGAGTTTTTGGGCGAGTGCTGGCATGAATTAGATCAAAATGTAAATGAGGAAACAGATATTGATATCTGTATTAAATGTGGTCAGCACATAGGAGATTTGGGAATTGGATGGGATTGGCGTTACCTAGAAAAAATTGAAAAACGTAGACCAATTCAACGCACCTTCGACACGTGGGAAGACTTCGGGGCGTTGTGGGATGCTGTAATCGAAAGCAATAGACTCTTAGACTTTCTTGACGAGGTAAATGTTCCAGATGACGAGATATACGATATGAGAAGTGGGGTCGGGGAGTTATTGAAACATATTATTGACATAGATCGCTTTCCGTTTCTTGTAATTAAAGCCATAAAGAAAGGAATTTTAAAATGAGAGAAATTTCAGAACTGAGTAAGGCGATGGTAAAAGTTTTAGATAATTTAAAAGAAACAGATTATGCTCCAGATGAAAAGGTTGCTATTTTGAGGGGAGCTGCGGATTTTGTAAATCAAGTTATTATAACAGAATCCCAAGTTCAAAGTCTACGCCATATAATGGAAAACGTTAACAACAGCTAGAGATTATATACGGAGAATAACATGGAGTACGAATATTTTAGGTTGAGTACAAGAAGCAGGACAGCAAACTCATTAATGCCAATGTTTAGGTTTTTGTCTTTCAAAAATATAGGCTGCTGTATTATTAAGCAAGCTGAAAAGAAATACTATTTGTTCAGAGAGGGAATCGAAGCTACTGAGTATGGAGGTGTTAGGGAGAAAGAACCATTGGGGGGTGAGGTGGTTATGATTTTTGACCCTAGGGGGGTCTTTAATGAAAGTTAAGTTAATAGAAATTACTATACCAAGAAATGTTTTATTTGGCAATGAAGATTCGTGGAAGGGAAGAGAATATGAGTTTATTGCAGAAGTAATTTCTCGTTATGTAGTACCATTGAGGAAAGAAACTAAGCAGATTGTTGCCACCTCCCACTATATGTTTCACGATGGACTTGATATTCGATTTTGTGCAAAGATAGGCAGAGAAGATGAGTTAGTTGCGTTTTTGATGGAGAAGGGATATAAACCACGAACTATTCGGATTGATGCTGGGGATGATTGGTTAGCGAATCTCCTTACGCCAGTTTCGGAAGCAATACACGAGCATCCCAACATGCTGAATGTCACTAGGGCGAATCACTTTTTATTCAACCAGCACGGAACAAGCAATGCGATGGAATCTGAAATAAGTTTTCGTGTCGCACTTTTTTACCTTTCAATTGCATATGAACGAGATACAATATCAACTAAAACCTTTTTATTTTTCATTAGAAGGTGGATTAAGTGTGTTGGGTTTTATTTATTTTGGGTAACACTTGTTAGGCTTAGGGTTATTACAAAGGGTTATGCTGAAAGAAAACTTTACGATGTTCGTAATATGGCTGGAGGTTTTAAGTAGTGTACGCCTATGTACGACATAAAACTTGACAAATTATGGTGGTTAATTTATAATGACTGGTAAAAGAGTATAGATAGGAGACATTACGTGAACTTACGATGAATGATAAGAAATGGAAACGTCACCAAATACGGACGCACAGAAAGAAAAAAGAGCGTCAAAATAGACGACACAAAGCGAGGTAACTATGAGTTTACACAATGGACAAGGCCCAGAGAATAAGGGTGCGAGAACAGGCAGGGGTCTCGGTGGATGCAAACCAGTTAAGGGTGAGAAGTTGAGACGACCAAGACGTGGAGTGGGGAGAAGGCAGAGGCCATAATTTGGTTGTTGTAGCAAAAGACTTAAGCGTTAAGGGTTATATTTTATGATAACAAGAGAACTAAAACTTAAGCTAAACACAAAGCAAGAAGAATCACTAAACGAATGGCTGTTTATTTTAACTGGTGTTTATAATTGGGCGATTAGAAAGATAGAACTTAACGCTAGGGACAAAATTTACTTTAGTAGGTTTGATTTTAAGGGTGCATTGCCAAGCTTGAGTAAAAAAATTAAAATTCCCTCACATACGATTAACGGGATTTTAGATAGAGCTTATCTTGCCTGGAAGCATTGCTTCAAGAAGATTCATGGGAAACCCAAACTAAAGTCAGTTAGGAATAAGCTAAACAGCATCCCGTTTCCAGACATTATTCCTGCGAATAGGGTGACAAAAGGTACGATTAGAATACCAATACTCGGTAAAGTTAGGTATCACAAACAGGAAATACCAGAAGGGAAAATTAAAAACGCAAGAATACTCAAACGATCTTCTGGGTGGTATTTGCAATTAATAATAGATGTTGTTCACGAATTTCCAGTGCAGGCTACTGACAAGAAAGTAGGAATAGATACAGGCTTTAAGTACTTAGCGGTTCTTTCAGATGGAACTAAAATAGGAAACCAAAGAAACTTTGTTAAAACCCAAAAACGCTTAGCGCAAGCGCAAAGAGGCGGGAGGAAAAAGCTTACAGCTCGGTTACACGAACGAACCAAAAACAGACGCAAGGATTATAATCATAAAGTTTCAAGGAAAATTGTGGAAAATTATTCGGAAATTTATATTACCAACGATAATTTAGCAGGGCAGGCTAAGCTGTTTGGAAAGTCTGTAGGTGATGCCGGAATAAGTCAATTAAGGCAATTCATTCTCTACAAGAGTGACGTTCACGGTAGAAAATGTGCTTTAGTTGATTCAAGACATACCACCATGACTTGCTCGAACTGTGGGGTCTTAACTGGTCCAACAGGATTGGGTGGGCTTGCTGTAAGGAATTGGGAATGCGGTGCTTGTGGGGCACAACATGACCGTGATATCAATGCGGCTAAAGTAATTCTCAATTCTGGGCTGGGGTACAGCCTCGATAACGTTGGAACTCACGCCTTCGGGCCGGAGACCTCCAAACTGGAATCATAGGAATTATACAAGGAGTACCATGATAATTTTGCGAAATACAAAGAATATGTTTTCCAAAGACCAGAAAGTAGTTGGGGATAAGTTTTTGGAGCGATGGGATGAGATCGAATGGGAAATGCCTGTCTCAAAAAACAGGAAATCGTCTACTGAAGATGATTACAGGGTAAACTATAAAGCAGTTTACAAATAGGATTAATATGGCACAAAAAGCACTTAAGGCTAAGGAAAAGGAACTTGGGTACAAAATTATACGCCACTTTTTGAATGGAGTAGGTATATATGAAACCTGCGACAAGCTTGGCATATCATATATGATGTACCAGAGGAAATTTAAGCACAATGGATGGTTTCAGGCAGAACTTGAAAAGGCTAAAGTGAATAAGGATTCCGTAAAGCCACTTCATGCCGCAAGTGAGATGATACCGCTTGGGGACGACCCAGAAGACGATAGTGGGCTTAAAAAAAGAATGTTTCTTGAGTCAATGGAAGCAAATAATTTCAAGGTAAATGCGACACTTCTGGCAATTGGTGTTAGCAAAGACAGATACTATAAATATTGGAAGAAAGATGCTAACTTCTTGAAAGCCGTTGAGGTTTTGCGAGCAGAAATGTTAGATTACTATATCGGACTTAATACAGAAATAGCCTCTGACAGTAAGCACGGGATGGCACAGTCCAACTCTACCATTTTTGCAATTAAGTGTCTTGGAAAAGATGCTGGCTGGGATGAGAGGTCTGCTGCTCCATCGTTAAACTTTAATTTTGATAAAGATGCCGTGGATGCTATTGTAAGGGCGGCGGGTCTTAGCAAGCTTGACGATGTTATTGATGCGGAGGTTATAGAGGTTAGCACTGAAAAGTCTATAGAGGTAGTAAATGCCAGTAGCTAAGCCGACCGTAGAACAGCTATGTTATTCAAGGCTATTAGCATACATAACTGCCTCTTGGAATGGATACAGGGTAGCCAGGCATCATTTGGTTGTAGCTAATGCACTGCAAGCGGTTGAACGTGGAGAGATACGAAGACTTATTATAAACCTTCCTCCTCGTGCTGGAAAGACAATGGAGCTTTCGGAGTTCTTTCCAGCGTGGTACTGGGGAAGAAATCCAGATAAGAAGATAATATTTGTTACCCATGGACAGGAAAAGGCTGACGATGTTGGTAGAGCAGTAAGAGACCAGATGATAGACCCGCTTCATAGGAGAATTTTTCCAGCGTGTCAGATTTCACCTTCATCAAAGTCAATCCATAGAATGAACACGGTTCAGCGGGGAGAATACTTTTCGATAGGTTTGGGTGGTCAGATAGTTGGTCGTGGTGCTCATTTACTTATTATTGATGACCCGATTAAGGGAAGAGAGGCGGCAGACAGTGCATTAAAGCAAGGTAGGCTGAGGTCTTGGTATCAGGGCGATGCTTATACGAGGCTTATGCCCCAAAATGCTATTATAGTTTGTCAGACTAGATGGACTAACAGTGACCTTACCGGATGGCTTTTAACTGAACACAAAAGAGAAAACTGGACTGTTATAAGCGTTCCAGCGCTAGCGGAGACAGATAACGACATAATTAGAAGGAATGAGGGTGATCCGATTTGGCCTGAAATGGAAATATTTACAAAAGAATATCTTGATCTAGTTAAAAAGACAATAGGAACACGAGAATGGAACGCACAGTATCAGCAAAGACCAATTAACATAGAGGGCGGAATAGTTAAGCTAGCGTGGTTTAAGTACTATACTGAGCTTCCAGAATTTGAAAGGATTATACAGTCGTATGACACTGCGAGCAAACCAGAGGAGCTAAACGATCCTAGTGTATGCACTACTTGGGGTGTTACAAAAGATGGATATTACCTGATAGATGTATTTAGAAAGAGACTTGAATATCCAATACTTAAAAGGACTGTTATTAAACTTTATGACAAATTTAAGCCAAGTGCGGTTTTAATAGAGGACAAGTCATCTGGTACGAGTCTTATTCAAGACCTAAAATATGATACTAGGATTCCAGTTATTGGTATAGATCCAAAAAATGTAGAGAAAGAAACAAGGATGTCGGTTGAGTCAGATAAAATAGAGGCGGGGAAGGTGTTTTTACCAGAGAAAGCATCATGGCTTGTAGATTACGAAAGTGAGATGACACAGTTTCCTCTCTATGCCAACGATGACATGGTAGATAGCACATCACAGTTTTTGAAGTGGATAGCGGGGAAAGGTTACTCTGGAATGGTTAAGGTTGTGGGATTATGAAGCTTATTCAAGGCGATTGCCTCGAAGTAATGAAGGCACTGCCGGATAATTCGGTTGATGCGGTAGTGACTGACCCGCCCTATAATATCGGGAAAGCTGAATGGGATAAAATACCGGATTACATTGAATGGTGTGGTAAGTGGATTCTTGAATGTCAAAGAGTACTGAAAGACACGGGGTCTTTTTATTTCTTCCATAATGACATGGAGCAGGTAGCTGATTTGATGCTATGGATTAGGAAGAATACAACCTTTATTTTCAAGCAGTTCATTGTCTGGAATAAGCGGTTTGATGGCGCAAGGAACAAGGGCTTTCTTGATGGGTTCGTTGTCCCTGAAGGATTGCGAAATTATCAGAAGATGGCTGAATATTGTCTATTCTATACCTTCCAAGATGAAACGGGATTGACAACGGTAAAACTTGACATGAACAATTTCAGCACGCTCCGTCAATATTTTAAATATTATCAAGAAGCCCTTGGATTGAACAAGTTGGAAATACTCGCAAGGATAGGGCAACAAGCAGACCACTGTTTCCGGTGGGGTTCAAGTCAGTGGGATATGCCAACGGAAGAAACCTATCAAGTCCTTGAGAAATTACCGTTGAGGCATGAGTTCGTGCGCCGGGAATATGAAGACTTGCGCCGGGAATATGAAGACTTGCGCCGGGAATATGAAGACTTGCGCCGGGAATATGAAGACTTGCGCTATACCTTTAACAATCAAAAGACACACCATAGCGTGTGGAATTATGAGATTGCGCGTCGAAGCGAACACGTTACACCAAAGCCAGTAGACTTGATCGAGAACATTATTTATCACAGCACCAACGAAGGCGACACCGTTCTTGACCCCTTTACTGGTAGCGGCACAACGGGCGTGTCTTGTGTCCATACAGGGCGGCATTTCATCGGAATAGACAAGGATATTGACATAGCAACCAGAAGGATAGAGGATACAGACCCGTTATTTCAGGCGGTGGAAGTTATGAC
>Ga0222703_1000113_pt1 | contig 19395 bp, 26 predicted proteins | sample AntAcemetage1506_FD_179827 | JGI IMG/M metagenome (GOLD analysis project Ga0222703, IMG submission 179827) | Saline water microbial communities from Ace Lake, Antarctica - #1506 | ecosystem: Environmental > Aquatic > Non-marine Saline and Alkaline > Saline | place: Antarctica: Ace Lake...
AGAGCACATATCTTTATCTACTTAGTGGATTATCATTTATGGGTCTTGGTATTGTTTCATATCCTGAATGGAGGAAGAGAATATGAAAAAGAAAAAAGAGAAAGATATATGGAAATATTTAACGATTATAATGCTGGTAATTAGTATTTTTTCATTTGCTTATTCGTTTATGCCATTGAGTCCGGCATATGAATTATCTGATATTTTACCTGCTGATTATGATCCCGCAGATGCGCCTAAATTAAACTCTTTGAATGTACAACCCTTGTCGGCGATATCATCTGTAGATCCAGTTGATATAGATCAAAAACAGGAAAGACTTGATACATTTCATCAAATTGCTTATATACCTCCTAATGCGGGATGTTATAGGCAGGATGCCATGACAACAGATAAAACAGTTTATGCTATTTCAGTTGCTGTCGGGAGAGTTAGTTTCCCCACTAAACCATTATACATCGGTGTTTTGTATCAATCATTTGATAATCCGATAGATGATACATCATGGGTTGCCCGTGGTGTTCTATATCCAGATGGTCTCCCCGATGAGGGGGCTATATATTGGATTACTTTAGAATTTGAAGATATGCAAATTATTGGCACTCTTCCAATTAAAATATGTTGCATATCAGTAGATGATCCCACTGATGGAAACTATTGGGTATGGGGTGCTGCAATAGGTGAGCTTCAGTATCAACCTTCAACACCTAAATCATTAATTTGGGATTCAGGCACATGGCAAACTTTTCCAGGTTTTGACTTTGTTTTTAGGACATATGCTCATATGGGTGGCGACCCAGATCCTCCTCCAGACCCACCTGTAGTTGTAATATCAACAAGCACATCAATTGCTAGAATATCTGGTTTTTCATTCTTGTCTTTAGCTATTGTATTTGGTGTAAAATTTAAGTGGTTCTAGATGAAAAGATTAGATGAAAAAAAGATCGCTATACAATTACTCATTGGTGCTGGAGCATTAGTTTCCCTTCTTTTAATGCTAGGGCCTTTTGATTTCAGCAACTATTTTATAGATGAGATAATCTGGTTATTTATTTCATCCTTTTTTGTAGTCCCGCTTGTTAAAACAGCCGTTAACAGAAAATACGATCATGATGATACCCTCCCTCTGATTCTTGGTTTTACTGGTAGCTGGATTTATACACTTGCAAATAGCTGGTTCATATCTGATTGGTTGATATTGTTTCTTGAAAGTATAATAGTCATTAGTATTTTATCTGTCATCTTTGCTTTATTGAAGGAGGAACTGCGGGTTGAATGATAAAAAAAAATTCTCAATTGTTCTATTTATTTTTGCTATAATTACTTTTCTGCTTTTGATTAATGTTGTTTTTGTTTCTAACATATATATGGATCAAGAATATCTTTTTGCATCGACAGGTGTTGGAACTAGCATGGAGCCGTATATTGAAAATGGCGATACTGTAATAGTTATAACTGCTGATCATCCGGATTTTGATATAAAAGTTGGTGATGTCATTGTTTATTATATGGATGATGGGACTGCAGTTGCTCATCGGGTATATCATATTGATGATGAAAGATATTTTGTAAAAGGAGACAATAACGAATTGCGTGATCAATGGTCTGTAAAAGAAAACCAGATTGTTGGGAAGGTATATGAAGTAATTAGACATAATAATTTTTTACAGCGATCAATAGTTGGTTTAATATTAGACAATTAAGGAGATAATATTATGAATGATGCTACTCGTTTGAAATGTAATATTACAGGGATCATTATGATGATATTGGGTCTGGCTCTGATATTTCATTAATCGGAATTTTATCCAGAAAAAAGTTTAATATGGCTTAAATGATATAACAGATTTAGATATTATGAGTTTGAATAGAACAACAAAACTATTAATTTTAGGTCGTTTTGCTATAGTATTTCTTTTGTTAATTCCGAGTTTGGTTAGTGCGACACCAGATATAGAATTTGTTCCACCAACACCAGATGACAACAACTGGACAGGCGAGACGTTTGTTACTGTTAATGTAAGTGTAACTGATGATACTAGTTATACATCCACATTTATAGATTGGGATGAAAGTCTTATTGCTTATTGGAATTTTGAGGATATTGATGGTGCTAATTTATACGATAATTCAACTCATAGTAATACGGGAACACTTGGCGGTGGATTGGGAGACCAGGATATAATCACAGGAAAGTTTGGTTCTGCGTTGCATTTTAATGGAACCAGTGATTATGTTAATTGTGGGTCCACAGCCGACGGTGATTATGATGAAATGACTATAGAATTATGGATGAGAATGACTAGTACTTCACCAAGTGGTTGGAGGACTGCATTACATAGAAATGATGGAACTACAGTAGGTAGTTCTGTGTTTTTCATTGGGTTAGAAGCTACTACACATGACATAGTTGCAACTATTGGAGCAGGTTCTTATACAGGTGCTGGAGATGGTTATCAAGCAGGTAATACAAATATACCAGCTGTTCTAAATCAATGGTACCATGTTGCGTGTTCATGGGATGGGACAACCGGACGAGTATATATTGATGGTGTTAAAGAGAAAGAATACGGATTAACTTCTCTTGAATTTAGTAATAAAGTTGCAGTTACAAGGCTATGTGCATCCTCAGATGGTGGTGGTTACTTATTCGCTGGTGATGTTGATGAAGTTCGCATTTGGAATAGGTCATTATCCACCGATGAGATTGATGCCTCTTTCAATTCATCAGTAATTAATCACTTGTCTAACACTTTTACAGAGTTGGAAACATATAATTACAGTTACTATGGTCACACTATGAATATAGATGGTTATGAAGATACAACCGCTACACGGCATATAGATGTTTCACCTGACGAAGATGCCCCTATATCCAGTGTGGATTCAGTCTCACCATATAACCAAATTACATCACCATTAACTATTACCGCTACAGCAACCGACGTTTCCAGTGCAGTAGAAAACGTAACATTATATTATAGACAATCAACTGATAACACAACCTGGGCTAGTGGTATGGAAAATTGGTGGAATGGTGGTTGGAACTATCGTAAACTTATTACAGTTGACCCAACACAGATATATTCGACATTAACTAACTTCCCGATACTTGTTTCAGAAGCAGCGGATAACAGTTTACTTGCAAATGCCCAGCCAAACGGTGATGATATTGCGTTTGTTTCATATAGCGACAACTCTACTCAGTATAATCATGACCTGGAGTATTATGACAGCTCCGATGGGGAGGTTGCTGCTTGGGTGAATATAACTTCTTTATCATCAACAACAAAGATATGGATGTATTATGGTAATGGTGGGTGTGGAAGTCAACAAAACAAATATGGAACATGGGATTCTAGTTTTACACAGATATTGCATTTAAACGAAACAGATATAGATAATGGTGTGGGAGACATTAAAGATGCGACAGGTAATATCAATGCAACCACTAAAAATATGGAAGTAGCAGATCATATTACTGGGCAAATTGCTGGTGCTATGACTTTTGATGGGAGTAATGAATATATTGATACGGCATATACAGATAGTATATCAAGTGGTTCATACACATTAAATGTTTGGGTAAATAATATTCCTTCTGGTAGCAAGTATGTAGTATGTCAGCATGATGCTTCATATTCAAGTGACTTTATATTAGGTTATCAGAATGGTGGTTTCTGGGGAGATTCTGCAGTTAGAGATGGAAGTGGAACTATTAGCACTGCTGGTTGGCATCAGTTAGGATTTACTATTACAACTGGTTCACCTTGTACTTCAAAATTATATATTGATGGGAATGTAGTAGGTGCTTCTATTGCTGGTCCAGTACCTCCATCATTAGGTCAAAGCACAAAATTAATGGCAAGAGGAGACGGTGCAGGAAGTTATTGTTCAGGAAATATGGATGAGTATCGTGTTTCAAATGTAATAAGAAGTGATGATTGGATTAGAACAGAATATGCAACCATTAAGAACCAATCAACGTTTATATCAATAGGTGAAGAAGAGGGTGGCGGATGGGAACTGTATACCGGCGATACTAATCCTGACTTAGCATCTCCCTGGTCATGGTCATTTAACTTTCCTGATGGAACGGGATATTATGAATTTTACAGTACATCATATGATGAACGGGATAATCTTGAATCTACACCTGGTGTTGCTGATGCAATTTGTCATTACGGTAATGTGTATGCAAAGGCAAGTTGTATCGTAAAATGTACGGAATATTCTCCTAATGAGGATGGTACAATTTATGTACAAATACTTTATGGAAATGGGACATCAGCCAATAGCTCAATAGTAAAAGCTAATATATGGCTTAGATCTATAAAAATCTTCGATAGTGTAACAATGGAGTATATATCAGGTAGTATGGGAATATATTATTATAGTTTTTCTGCTCCTTCATCAATAGGAGTTTATGTAGTTGGTGTTAGAAGCACCAACCCAACCTCTTATGGCTTAGGAGAATTTCATGTTAGTCAATGGTCACAAGATATTTCTAACATAAACGACACTGTAGATTATATAAATAATACAATTAATTCAAATATCTTGAGTTACTTGAATGATATAAATAATACTATAAATAGTAACGCAAATCTCCTCACTAATATAAATGTAAATACAACAAGTATTTTAGCTAACTGGGGATCTCAAACTGCACAAGCACTTTATAATTTAGAAAGCGAAACAAAAAATATTTCTACATATATAAATGATACCATGTGGACTAATTTCACAGAACTTATAGATAAATGGGGAGCTTACACAGCATCATCTCTTTATTCTGTCTCAGAGCAAGCAAAAAATATTGTGCAATATATCAATGATACCCGGTGGGATACATATTTTGCAGCAACACTTTATTCAAAGAGCAACAGCATTGAAAACATAGCCAGTTACATTAACAACACCAGATGGGATACAAAGAACGCTCAGGATTTATATGATATTTCAGATGAGATAAAAACCATAGCGTCTTACATTAGTAACGTTGTTGATTATATCAATAATACCCTTGTAACAAAATGGGCAGGATATACTGTTGAAGATATATATTCAATCATCAATTATATAAATGCTACAAGATGGGATACTTTCACAGCTCAACAATTATATAACAAAGCCGATGAAATATATGACATAACAGAATATATCAACACTTCCAGATGGGGTATGTATAATGTAGCAAGCTTATATTCTCTATCTGATGAAATAAAAGATATAGCTGATTACATCAATAATACACGATGGAATACCTATACTGCACGTATTTTGTATGATATGCTTGATGCCATAGATAACACTCTTACAAAAACCAATGAAACCGTTACAAATATAAATAACACAGAAACACCTAGCAGTGGAGGATTTTTCAGAGTATTGTTAAGTAATTTCGGTGAGATTACCCCCGGTTCTGATTATAAAGCACAACTACTGGTTTTTAATGAAACTGGTTGCATGATAGATGCAGATGCTCTTCCATTGATAACTTTATATGACTCAAATGGGAATGCTGTTGTGACTAATGCACAAATGACAAACGTTGAAACAGGTCGTTATTCCTATAGCTATACAACCAGTAGTGGACAACCATCAGGTCAATGGATGACTCTTTCATCCACAGTTATTGCTAGTAATACTGTTAAAAATGTGGTATATTGGGAGCTTGAATCTAATCCTCCAGAGGTAACATTAATTGTTACAGATACAACTATTACAGGCATACAAGCCGATTTAGCTATAACTAATGAAGGATCATCTTCTCAAGAATATATATACTATTATTGGATTACTCCACGAGTTGATGGAGATATAGCAGATCCTGACACAATAGATGTTGGATCGGCATCTAAGTTAATAAATCCAAGTGAAACCTATGTAGCATCTGTTTCATTATCTCTTTCATCCATTGGTGATTATTATTTTAAAGCTCGTGTATATTATGGTACGGAATATAGTAGTGCCCTCCGGCAATTTACATCAACCAGTGAACCATCCGGTGGTACTGGTGGAAGTGGAGGCGGTGGTGTAACTAGCGTAATCGTTAGTTTTTCTATTGATATACCAACTGTATTATTGACTATTAAAGATCAAGCAAATAATGAGATATTTTCAGGGATGATAATTGCTGGTTCTTCTGTTCGTCTGCCAACTGGTACATATACATTTATTTTTACAGCTGAAAATTATGATACATTAACTATTACTAAAACCATAACCACTAGCGACATGATCGAAGCCAAACTTGAAAAACAGATAAATCTCTTTTTTTATCTAATTATTGCTATTGCTATTGTATCAGTTATCACAATATATTTTGCGTATAAAAAATATTATTTATATGCATGATAAAGTAATAAATTGAACAATCGGAATTTTATCCAGATAAAACTTTTATAATAAACAATTGATTTCTTTTTGATAGTAATGGGGTATTCAAGATTCAGTGGGAATCAAGAAGAAGTAATGGAAGTATTCTTAAAACATAAAAAAGTTAAAAAATCTGAATTATCTGGTTATCCTGATGATTTAAAATCTTTAATGAGAAAAAAGATGGTCGCTTGTGATAAAAAAGCATGTTCAATAACTGAAAGAGGGAAAGGTGCAATAAAGCAACAAATAAGAACTGGAGAATATTGGGTCGCTCCGTTGAAACCCAAGAAATTTGAGCCATATGGCAAAGCAAAAATATCAAGAGAATTAGTAGGCTATATTAAATAAAAAAGAGGAAGTAAACAAATGGTTGGTGTTGTTAAAATATTAGGGAGACAGGGTTGCCCTGTTGGAGAATTACGGTTAGCTGTAGATAAAAGATGTCATAAAGTCCTCAAAGAACAAACTTCTTATTCGATTTTTAACATTCGAGATAAAAGAACAGGGAAAATTAAAGCTAGTATTTTAGGATCTGATAAGAATGTTCTTTCTAATGTTCTTCAAGATGCAAAGAAACTGGCTAAAACGGATGATGTTGTTGTTACGGTTGAAAATGTTTTATGGGATAGTATAAGGAATAGGCCTCTAAGCGGGTTATATGTTTATCGTAACAATATGGGTATGAAAACAGGTTTTGTCTAAAAATCATGATTGTTTATATAATTATATAAAACCACAAGTTTTATAAAAGCCTGTGCATTGGTCATTATCGGTAATAAAATGTCAGGCGACAAAAATTTTAGAAATATAGACCAGCTAAAAGAAGAGTTGGAAAGGCAGAAGAAGAACAAATACGATCTTGTAGTACCATCCGACCAACTGATTGTTTTTTCCGAGGGGAATAAAATATATATGACAGTCCCTCAAACAGATGGATCTAAAAAGAATCATGATATCACAAACTATTGTCATAGTCAGATATCATGGAAAACAGGGATACCAATGAAATATTATAATAAAATGATGGATGAAAAACAAGATCTGTTAACGACAAATATCAATGCATGGCTTCCAAGCAAAGAAAAAAGATTAGTTAGGGTTCTGGATAATGAAATAAGAGCTCTCCTTTCAGATAGATATAGGATCATCGATAACCACGATATCTTTTATTTAGCATTATCTGAATTCAAAAAAATAATGGATGAACAAAAATTTAATATCAACATCCAAAGAGCAGATATAACAGATACCCACATGTATATCAAAGCAACATCTCCGGATCTAATCGGTGAAATAAAAGATAAGCCCACTAAAGCAGGAGACAAAATAAATGGGGGCATTATCATATCAAACAGCGAAGTGGGTGCAGGTTGCTTTAAAGTAATGCCTTTCATAGAGGTATTAAAATGCACCAATGGAATGATCGGTGATGATGTATTAAAGAAAGTCCACGTTGGCAGAGAACTTGGTATTGGGGAGATCGGCTGGAGCGATGATACATTAAAACTTGAAGATGAAGCCCTCTGGAGTAAAATAAGAGATATGATACATGCTACTTTTGATCCTGAAATTTTTAACAAATGGGTTGATAAAATAAACGGTGTCGCTAAAACAGAAATTGAAAAACCAGTAACAGCTGTAAATAACGTGGTAAGCCATTTTAAACTTCCAGAAGCTATGAAAGAGGATCTTCTTAATCAATTCTCAAAAGAAAGCAATACACAATGGGGACTCAGTATGGCTGTAACAAGAATTGCACAAGATGAAAGCGACTACGAAAAACAGATCGAGATGGAAAAAATCGGAAACGATATACTAAATCTGACTGCAGAAGAACTTATGGTGGAGACGAAATAAGCCTCTCCACTAGGCTTTTTATATAATTATATAAAACACAACTTTTATATAAAGCTAAACACTGTCTATTACTGGAGAAATAATATGTCAGGCAGTAAAAAAGAAAGAATTTTTGAAGCTAGTAAAACAGCATTGATAGGTCATGGGGCTTTTTTAAATGGTAGATTAGTAACTCCAGCAAACAAGTGGATGGAGGACTAAAAATGGAAATCAATCAGCCCATAGATCCACTGCAAATGCTAATGGGGAAACATATAGTATACTTAGATAAAAACCATGCCTCCAGAGTTGGGAAGCTTAAAGAGATAAGCAAACGTGGAAATTGTATGGTAGAACAGAAGATTACGATCATAAAACAAAAGAATGGCAGATACTACCCACCAATTCGCCACAGGATCAAAAGGGATAAAATCGTAGGCATTCTTTCAAATGATAGGAGTAAGACCATATCATTGAAGAAAGTTAACAACAGAATCGTTAAGAACGCAGATAAAAAAGGTATAGAACTGAAGCATGAAAAAATGCCTACACCTGCAGAGACAATTACTTTTTCAAAGACAATGTGCAAAAGCGAGGCCTTCCATGGATTCCTTGTAATAGCAAAGAAATGTAAATTAGAAATTGGAGAACCAGTAACAGTTCGCCTTAATGGTTGGAAGATCCAGACTCGGGCTCAGAAAGTTAACCGGATCTGGATGGCGAAGGAAATGCATGAGATGAATATTCAAGAGGGCGATACATTGAATTTTCTTGTAAAGAAAAAAGCTGGTAATACTACCGTAACTGTAAAAATGGATGGTGGCAAGGAATGAACAAGAAATTATTAATGGAATTAAATAGAATATGTGCAGAAGAAATGAAGCCGGAATGGTACTGGGTATGTCTATTTTGTGGCAAGAAAAGTGCAGAAGGAAGATGGATGTTTAAGCACATCAAAAGCCACTTGAAACAATGCATGCCTAAATGCTCTGAATGTGGCATACAGCATTTGCCTAATGGATCATATGATTATGATGAAACTTTAGATGCACATACCATAACTGTCGCACCGAATGAAATTTGGATTGGAAAGAAATACGCAGGATTTTAGGGTGATAAAAATGAAATATATTAGAACATTATTTGAAGCAGGCAAGGCCAAGTCTTTGTTACGCTGGAATCTGCATATAAAAGCTAAACTTCGAAAGCAATACATTATGGTTGAGGATGATGAATACGATAAAGCTGTGGCCTTTCTAAGAAGTAGAGAGAAGCTCATGTTCCGGCATGAAATCATAAGTGCCTTTGAATCAGGATATCTTGATACTATTATAGGATGTGATAAAAAATGATAAAATATTTTAGATGTAAGATATGTGGAGAGGCAAAACCATATCATGCACTTGGGTTATGTCGCAATTGCTATTATAAACAATATGAGCCACCTAAACATATATGTAAAGAGTGCGGAGAGTTGAAAACAATCGCATCAGATGGATTATGTCACAATTGTTATCAGAAACAATATAATTCTCCTAAACAGATATGTAAAAACTGTGGAGAACTAAAATTACATAAGGCACACGGGTTGTGTAGAAATTGTTATGAAAAACAACATGACCGCCCTAAATGTATATGTAAAGAATGTGGAAAACTAAAATTACATAGTGGGCTTGGGCTATGTAAAAGTTGTTATCAAAAACAATATGAACCGCCAAAACAAATATGTAAAGAATGTGGAGAATTAAAACCTCATTATGCATATGGTTTGTGCCATAATTGTTATGAATTACCGAAGCAAATATGTAAAGAATGTGGGGAGTTGAAACCACATCATGGAAAGGAACTGTGCAAAAGTTGTTTTAGCAAACAATATGAGCCACCTAAACATATATGTAAAGAGTGCGGAGAGTTGAAAACAATTGAAGCATATGGGTTATGTAGAAGTTGTTATCTTCTTTTAAGGTATAATAATGATCCGCAATATAAGTTGGCAAGTATTTTGCGAAGTCGTAATCGACATGCGTTTAAAGGAAAACTAAGATATGAGTCGACATTGAAACTACTGGGTTGTTCATACGAATATGTCGTACAATATATGGAAAAAAAGTTTACTGATGGTATGTCTTGGGCGAATCACGGTCATGGTCTAGGATGTTGGCATATTGATCACATAATACCTTTGAATACATTTGATTTAACAAATGAAAGTGAGAGAAAAAAGGCCTGTCATTATACTAATCTTAGACCACTTTGGCAACCTGAAAATATGTCAAGACCACAGGATGGTAGTGATTTGGTACATAATGAATTATTTAAGGAGGTAAAATAAGATGATAGATAAGGATGTATTCTTTATACAAACTAGGATAAAAGGCATCCAAGAAGAACTCCGAATGATTGAAGAAGCAACCAACAGAATTGATAACAAAAAAGACAAACTCCTAGTCCCTGAAGAACTAGTAGACCAGATATTAAGCGAGATACAAGTCAAAACAGAAGGTTTTGTACCTGTTAAATGGAGAAAAAAAGGATCAACTGAATGGAAAGAATGCATTTATACCAAGAGGAAATAATAATGACTAGAAACAAAGGGATGCTGGCTATTGGAGATCTAATTAGAAAAAATGCATATGTCATGGAAAAAGGTAAAAAGAAATATCTCAAGGTATCGCCATCTGCAGAAAAGGAATATATTTCAAGGATCATTGATAGTATTAAAATAAATGCCCCACAAATAGCAGAAATAACACGCAGGGACGGAAGGAAAATAATTACTGTAACATATACCAAAGGAAAGGATGGCGTGTTAGAACCCGTTTATGATGATATAACTCAATACTTCGGTCACATGAATAGTAAGGCAACATCTGGCACTCATCATTACTGTTCTAAATGCCTTAAAAAGATGGAGAAATAAAAATGACAAGCCTTAAAGAAATATTTAAAAAAATGCAAGTTAGTGAGGGCGACTATATACTTACGACACATCTAGATAATAAAATAAGAATAGATGTTTTTGATGGAGAAGAGATTAGGAAAGTACTAAAAATTAAAAAAGGTGAAAGAATGCCTCGATCAATAGAAATTGATAGGAGTAAAATAGAAAAGGAGCGAAGGCTATGAAAAAAAATAGGCTAATTAGATCTTATGCAGGTATTCCAAAAACAGCTTGGACCGATAACGAAATGGAAACAACATTAACATTAGTTGAGCTCCCTGTTATTGAGGATGATCACGGGGAGAATAATGAACCAGAAGAAAAAAATCTTTTAACACAATGTTCCTGCTGCAAAAGATCCGTTGAGATAATACTTGATAGAGATGGCAACATAATGGGTGTTAAATGCCCTGATTGTAATATGCATGATATAAAAGCATCATAAGGAAATGAAGATAAATGAATTTGATAAAGGTTAATTTTATAAAGCATCCTTCCGGTAAAATTGCCCGGCATGAAATATACCAAAGAAAAAACGGGCAATTTATCGGAATCATAATACCGATGGAGGGCTAAATGCATCAGTTACCCTATAAAGTAACAGTTAGAATTCCAGATAACGATATCAAAAAAATTGATATCATACGAGGAATAGAATCCAGAAGTCAAATAATTAGACAGGCTATAAATGAATATGTAAAAAAAAATATTGATAAATTGGAGGCAGAAATATTGGTATCAAAGTCCTCCAAAATAGGAGATAATAGATGAATGTAAAACGAACAGAACGAATATGGTTGAAACATTCTGTTGAACTCAGTAGATTGTGTCATCTGTCAAAGAATTTGTATAATGAGGCGATGTACATTATACGGCAAGAGTTTTTAAAAACTGGTAGATGGGTTCGATATACTGACTTGGCGTTTCAGTTGAAATCATCGAAGAACTATAAAGAACTCCCGTCACAAACAGCACAGCGAATTTTAAAAGTTGTTGATAGAAACTGGAGATCTTTTTTTAAAGCAATTAAGATATGGAAAGAACATCCAGATAGATTTTATGAGATGCCGAGAATACCGAGATACAAAAAGAAGGATGGGGAGTTCATGCTTATTTTTACAAACCAACAAGCCAAGATCAAAGATGGTATGTTGATTTTACCTAAAAAAGGGAGTGTGATAGGAAAGATAAAAACAAGAATAAAAACATTGAGAGAAGTCAGGATTATCCCAAAAGCATTGGGATATATCCTTGAGATTGTTTATGAAAAAGTAATAAATGCACCCGGGCGTGATAAAACTCGTATTGCAGGAATTGATTTAGGTGTTCGTAACCTTGTAACTATTGCAAATAACATCGGAATACATCCGATTGTTGTTAAGGGCGGGGTTGCCAAAAGTATGAATCAGTATTTCAACAAACAGAAGGCAAAAATCCAGAGCATATATGATAAACAGGGGCTAAAAACAGGATTGAGGGCTAAGAAGCTGTTTGTCAAACGTGATAAGAAGATACATGATTATCTACATAAAGTCAGTAGGGCAACTATTAGTTATCTTGTAGATAACAATATCGGCAGATTGATTATAGGTCGTAATGAAAACTGGAAACAACGAGTGAATATTGGTAGAAGAAACAATCAGAACTTTGCAACGATCCCTTTCTATAAATTAATTCATATGTTGCAGTATAAAGCAGAGGAAGAGGGAATTGAGGTATTTCTGCAGGATGAGTCGCATACATCGAAGTGTTCGTTTTTTGATGGTGAATCAGTGGAACACCATGACAAATACGTTGGAAAAAGAAAGAGTGGTTTGTTCAGAACAAGATTTGGTTATATCATCAATTCCGATGTGAATGGTGCATTGAATATTATGAAAAAAGCAGTCCCAGATGCATTTGAGAGATTAGATGCGGATGGGATAGAGGGTGCTGTGGGTCATCCATTAAGGTTGACAATATCACGTTAAACCCTGAAAAGAAATTAAAAATGGAGGAAAATGATACTCATGGAAAGAAATAAAATAGAGCATACAACAATGCTTGTAGAAATACCATTATCTCTTATGAAAGAAATAAATAAATTTCTTGTTGAAAAAGCAGATGGTGAAAGTACGCAAGGTATGAAAAAAATACTGGTGATCAATGGGATCTATAGTTTTTTGATAGATCATGACTGGAAAATCGATAATGGTGCATCTAAAGATTGTATTAATATAATTGATAATGCACGGATTAAACTTTAGATATATGACAGGAAATAGATGAGAGACGATGATGCATGTTCATGTTCTTACCTTCTCTCCGGAATCTAAGATCCAGTAACATCGTCTCTTATTTGCCTGACATCATAGATACTAAAAGAAAGTTTTATAAAACCACAATTTATTACCAGTTTTATAAAACAGTGATTTAAAATGATTTTAAGTGAAGAAGATTTTATTTCTCTAGGATTTAAGAGAATACAGGCCAAAACATTACATTATATATTCAACCATAAAGAATCAAAAAGCTTTGAGATTGAACTCAAACAGAGACTAAGACAACCAGAGGTAAGCAATGCTATATCATATCTCCTGAAAAATAAGTTTATAGAAATTAAAGAAGTAGATCATTCAGGGACAGGCAGACCGGCTATAATTTATATTTTAGCTAAAGGTGCTGTGGATAAACTATATGATATTTGCAAGGATAAAGTTAATAATATTTCAAATGAAAATAAAAAAATGAAAAAAATATTAATTGAATTAGGGGGCTTTGATAAAAATGTCGGATCTAACAACAGATGAAAAAAAACATGAATTAAGAATTATGACTGCATCAATTTTTAGTGCTTATATTGGAGAGAAAAATCCAGATGATTTAATTGCACATCCTGAAAAAATAGAAGCTGATGATTATGAACATATTTCTCTTCCTTTCAATGAAATTAAAATTACGAAATCAATTATCAATAAACTTTTGAATGATTAAGCGATTCTATTATTGATAAAAATGAGCAGAAAAGAAGAGAGTTATTGGAAAAAAAAGACTAAATATGCTTTTATAACAACAATTATTATCTTTTTTGTAGGTGGTGTTTTTGGTTGGTTGCTCGATATTTATCTCCCACAACATGTTTCTTTTGATGATTTTATAACTGTCGGTCTGTTTTCTATTATCATATTATGGACAGGGATAATAATCGGAAGGTATCTTATCAAATTTGGAGTTATATTAGAATCTAAGTAAAATATTTTTGATATTCTGATAAGGGGGCGCTGGAGGTAATTACTATTACATCATATCCTGTAAGAGTTTTAATTTTTTCTCCACCTATTACTATCAAACTTTGGCCTTTTAAATATCGATACCAGGCTCTTGTATAGATCTCATATCCAACAAATGTTTGATATGACCATGTTTTTTCCTGTTCTAGTGGTTCCCATCCGTTTTTTTCATTTTCGGTGTTATACCATTCTGTAATATTTTCCCCAGTTTCCTCTGTTATTCCATATGTTTCAACATCTAATTCATCTATGGCTATTACCACATCTGAGTACATCTCATCGCTTAAAAAAGATACAGCTACTTCTTTAAGATTTATTTCCATTGTGTTTTTTGGATATACCGGGGCTGTTGATAAAGGACTTTGAATTATGCCAGCATATCCTAGAACTGCATATCCCCCTCCCAATAATAAAACCACCACAATGATTGCTATTGATTTTTTCATAAAATATGTAATGCATTATTCTTTTAAAAAAGTATACTTCCGAACCAAAAGCATGTTTGGCAATAGTTTACTCAGAACCCCAAATAGTAACTGGTGGTATTTCAACAATTGGTGATGACCAAGGTATTATTTCTATTGGATATGGATCTAGTATTGTTTCTATTGGATATGTGTCTTGAATCGGTTGTGGAAACACCGGCATCTTATATGGTTGGCATTCTACTGAAAAATAAGAGTAATCTGCGAATTTGTATTTTGGTTCATCTATAAAATATGATACAACTATTCGATAATCCCCTGATCTAGTATCCCCATTCCATGTGATCTCTTCTTTTTCCCCCGGTAAAATACTATCACTTGAGATTACTAATATTTCTATTTGAGGGAAAATTTTTATCCAATTTCCATCTTGATATTGCTCTACTGTCCAGTGGTTATATGAACCACAATAACATGCTTCTTTGTCACCATTATTTTCTATCATAATCTCAACTGGTTCATCAGTGGAATATTTTCCCTTATCAGTATAGACATCTACATTACCTATTATAGGTAAATTAAAATCATCTGCTATTTCCGATCCTATAATAAAATCATTCGGCATTTCAAAGACAGCATTATTCCAACTAAAAGCAGATACCACACCTGCCAAACCAACTCCGATCATTACTATTATAGACACAATTATAATTTTCTTCATTTTTATTTGACTCCTTTAATCACTATGTTTATAGTATTATATAAAACCATCGAATACAATACAATAAAATCAAAATATATCGGAAAAAAATCCAGAAAATGTTTTTATATTGATATAACATTTCTGTTCTTGTGATATCAATGGATCATATAAAGAAATTAATTATAGGCTTAATTATAACTTGTTTAACGTTTGCCCCCCTATCATTTAACCAAACATCTGTTGTAAAAGCTGCATCATCTGATACTTTTGACATTACAGTAACGGGAGAATTTCTTTTTATAGATATTACTAATGCAACATGGGTAATTGGAACGGTAGCTATGAGTACTGTCCATTATACTAATGAAACAGGCGTAGGACCTTATGCTACTATGGACACTTGTACTGTTAACACGGATCTTAAACTTCAAATTACCAATGCTGCTGCTGATTGGGTTGCTACTGTTGCTACTGAAGAAGCAGGTGCTGATGTCTATAGACTTAATGCAAGTATAGATTTGTGGGTAAGTGAAAATATGGTCATTCTTGGTAATCCGGTTTCTATCTCTTCAGATATTACTGCTGGTGAGGATGAAACGTTTGATATGCGTTTCGATGCACCAACATCTACAACAGTAGGTGATGGACAGTCAATAACTGTAACAGCATCACTTATTAAACATTAAGGATGAGGCAGATATATCCCTCTGTTTTTTCCACAGCAACCTTTCCGTCATATAAATATAAGTATATCTTAGTAAATAAGGGGATATAATGATTAAAATTAAAACTGGAGTGTTAACAACATTCATTTTTTTTTGTCTAATTTGCCCTTCATTTCAAGCTGTTCATTATGATGTGGCAAGCGATAATACTGTTTTAAAACCACTTGGTGATGAACTCAAAGATTCCCTAGCATATGATTATTTGTATGCACCAGAGAATAGTTTTGGTGTAAAAGTATTTAATAATGTAAATATAGGTTTTTATAGAAATTGGCTTAATGAAACAATAGCTTGGTCTTGTGAGAAATCTAGTGATAATAAGGTTTGGAAGGATGCTTCTAAATGTTTATTGGTTGAACGTGTTTGGGATAAAAACAACCGGAGTGAGAAGCATACACTTATTATAACAAGCGATGAGGATGCATATTATCGTGTATTGCTAAAAACTAATATTGGTAAGAGTCTTATTAATTATGATGATAAATCTGAGGATACTCGTTTTGATTTGGATTTCAAAGTAACAGAATCTGAGTGGTATAATATTTCTTATAACTGGTCTGATTTCGAACAAAGCAAGGAGTATTCTAAAGCTAATATTAGTAAGCAGATAACTTCCGATATTTCTAATAAAAAGAGTTTGGAGTGGGATGTTTATACAACAGTAAAGATAGGTGAGGGTGAGAAGTTTGTTATTGATCCTTGGTTTGGTTTTCAAGGCACAGGTGGTACAGCAAATAGTTGTAATGGCAGGGCTCAAGGTTTGTGGGCTACAACAGCAGGAGATGGAGCAGGTAAAATAGAAAGCATATCTGTTTATTTGTATAGGTGGACTGATGGTTCTACTACTATGAATACTAGATGTGCTTTATTCGATAGCAGTAAAGTTTTAATAGATGAAACTGCAGATATTCTTTGGCCAATTAATTCTCCTGAAGCAACAACATGGGTAACTCATACTTTTTCAACAGCAGTTACAGTTACTGCATCAACTACATATATAATTGCTGTATGTTCAGATGCTGATGGAGCTCATTCATGGGCTGGATCTTTTTGGACAGTAGATGGTTTGACAATGCAATATAATGATGCTTTGGTTTCTCCACCAGCATTTGATGACCCGATGGGTGGGTCTACATATGCTGGTTATACTCGTCCTATATATGCAAATTATGAAGTAGCAGGAAACAATGCTCCAACAATAACAGGTGAACACCCAACAAATGGAAGTACTGGTGAGGAGCTAAGTATTGCTGTAGGTTGTACAGTTAATGATGCCGATGCAGAGGATATGGAAGTAACTTTTGCTACAAGCCCAGATGGTTCTGCGTGGACTAATGTTCAAACAAATTCAACTGTAGCAGATGGAACTGGAGTTAATTATACATATAGCGGTGCATCATCATATTCAACTAAATATTATTGGAAGGTTTACGCAGATGATGGAACAGATAATACAACATCAGCTACTTGGGATTTTACTACAAAAGCAGAAGCATGGAGCAATACAGATCCAGTGATAAGTGGAGAGCAACCTAGTAATCAAAGCACAAGCCAAGAATTGACACCAGCATGTGGAGTAACACTTACAGATAGTGATGCAAACCATACATTCAACGTGACATATGCATCTAATTATAGTGATGGATCAACGTGGGTTAATTATCAAACTAATAGTTCTGTATCAAACCCGGGAACAGTCAACTGGACATTTTCAGGGGCATCTGCTTGTTTAACTAAATACTGGTGGCAAGTATTTTGTCATGATGGATTTAGTAATGTATCTAAACGATATCATTTTACTACGCTGGATAATGTAGAACCAGCAATTAAATATGAAACACCTACACCTAGTGATGATGGTTCGACAAGTAATAATTATGTAACTGTAAACGTATCTGTATCAGATGCATCAGATAATATTTCTGCATATATAGATTGGAATCAGAGTCTTGCTGGATGTTGGAACTTCGATTATCTTAATTCAACTGGTGTATTTGATAATTCAACCAACGACAACTTTGGAGTGTTTACTGGTGGTTTGGCTGTGTCGGATGCTACAAGTGGTAAGTATGGAGATGCTATGTTGTTTGATGGTTCTGGTGATTATATCGATTGTGGTTCTGATACGAGTTTGAAAATGACTGATGCCGTTACTATGGAGATATGGTTGAAAACCACTGCGTCTGGTAGAGCAGATCCAGCTGGTAGATGGGATGGTAATTCCCCATATCCTGGCTATGGTTTCACAATGGGTAATGCATATGGTAGTGTAGATGCTGGTAAGATAGGTTTCTGGGTTGGAGATGATACTGATAAACATCTAAGTAGCACTAAAGTAATAAATGATGATGTATGGCATCATATCGTGGCTACTTATGATGGGACTACTGTCAAATTATATATTGATGGATTGTTGGATAATAGCGGTGCTAGAACAAACGGGCTATCTGGTGATGCTAATTTCTATATGGCATTACGTACAGATGGAGCAGAAAAATATGGCGGTATGATCGATCAATTACGTGTCTGGAATAGAGCTATTACTCATGAGGAGATTAATGCATCTTATAATGCTAAAGCACTCGGTTATCTCAGCCAGAATTATAGCGGGTTAACAGAACTTAAATATCCATTTTATGCCAATGCAATAGATCTCGCTGGAAATGATAATATAACTGATACTAGAAATGTAACAGTTGCATTTACTCCAATCTGGATAGATATTACTAATGCATCATGGGAGCTTGGCAACATCGAAATGGGCAGTTATATTTGGACTAATGAAACAGGTAAAACATTCATAGCAGATAAAGACAATTGCACAGTAACTACAGATCTTAAACTTCAAATCACTACTGATGCTGCTGATTGGACAGCATCAACTTCGGGTAACGGACCTGGTGTTGATGTCTATAGACTTAACGCAAGTGTTGATAATTGGGCAACAGAAGTGCAAATTGTTACTGCTTCTGCGACAACCATATCTTCAAACATTGCTGCTGATGAGAATGAACCCTTTGATCTGCGTTTTGATGCCCCAACAGCTACAAGTGTTGGTACTGAACAAACAATAGTTGTAACGGCTACATTGATCCAGCATTAACTTTATATT
>Ga0222703_1000118_pt1 | contig 18936 bp, 21 predicted proteins | sample AntAcemetage1506_FD_179827 | JGI IMG/M metagenome (GOLD analysis project Ga0222703, IMG submission 179827) | Saline water microbial communities from Ace Lake, Antarctica - #1506 | ecosystem: Environmental > Aquatic > Non-marine Saline and Alkaline > Saline | place: Antarctica: Ace Lake...
TGCGAAGGATGCGATAAAATGGATTTTTGCGATTTTTACAAATGTCAGCAAGCCGAAGAAAATGGATTCTGCGCAGACTATATGGATATAAATGGATTCGACTATGTTGAGTTTGATATAGATGTGCAGGAAGATAGATGGTTAGAAATGAGTTGGTATCAGTACACTGAAGATGTGTTGGATACTGATTTGGGAGAATATGAGTTATTTAATTGGTGATATATAAGGAAAATAAAAAATGAAAGTTCAGGCATGTTATTTTAAACTTACTGAAAAACATCACGAAGCTTGTTTTGATGTAGGAGAAATTTGGGGACTTGCGTTCTATTATGATTTAAAAAATAAAGAAATGTTTTTTAAATACGATGATGGAGAAATTCTTAAAAAATATAGTTGTCCAACACTTGAAAATGCAACCGAAATTATTTTGAAAGAACATTCACATATGAAAGATCATCTTTTTTGGGTGATTGAGGATGATGTGGAAGAATAGATAATGGTTATTTACGGACGTAGTTTTTGTGTAGTTTCTACAAGTGGCGATCCTTATGGTGCAACAAATTCTACCAGTAGTTGTTGTGGATGTAGAACAATTTCTAGTATTGATGTTACAGATTCTTATGATACTTATGAAAGAATATATTTTGATTCATCGACAGTTTATAGAGGCGATGATAAACGATTCAATTATTTTCGATATAAAGAACTTAATCCAAAATTTAGACCACATGTTCGACAAATTAGAAAACCACAAGGATTTATACAAACAAAATTGAGACGAGGTTTGAAATGAGTAAATTTATTTTATTTTTAATATTGTTGGCAATCCACTTATTTTACGATTTTAATCAGGGCGATTTTGTTGCACTGAATAAAGGTAAGAGACCGTTCTTATTATTTGTACATGCTTTAACTTGGACATTACTTTTATGGATTCCAGGATATTTCTTAGGTGGTTTTGGATATTCCCATTTCTTTATTTTATTTATGAGTCATGCACTTTGTGATTCTTGGAAATGTCGTCAGCCACACGATGATGAACATTTTTATTTGATTTATATTGATCAGGCAATTCATCTTTTATCAATTATTGTAGTGCTTATTTGATTGTAGGAAAGTGTATATGAAAAAAGAACTTAGACAAATCGTCTATCAGAAATATCGTGGTCATTGCGCTTACTGCGGAAAAAAATTGAAGTATAGCGAAATGCAAGTCGATCATATTGTGTCAAAGCATTTTGGTGGTGAGAACGATATTTCTAATTATAATCCATCTTGTAGAAGTTGCAATTTTTATAAGGGTGTCAATTCTGTTGAAGCATTCAGAAATATTTTGAGAACTATTCACACTAGAATTGTAAAGAGCTTTATTGTTAGAGTTGGAATAGATTATGGAATTGTAGAAATTAAAGATTTTGATGATAAGTTTTATTTTGAGAAGGTGAAAAATGAAAGAAAAATTTGTTGATTTTTTAGTTTTTTGGTTTAGAAAAATCCCAGGAATATTTTTTATCAATCTCTGGAAAACATATTTTGAAGATGAGATAACTGATTTTGAAAATGAAATGTGTGATCTTGGTGGAGATGTTGTATGGACTTCTTGGAATATTTACAGAGCAGAATATACGATTTTTGAAAATAAAAGACTTGCTCCATGGGGTACGATAAAATGGTTTGATGCAGAAAGAAATTTTTTAAGTAATGAAAAAATTAAACAATCTTCTGACAAAGGATGGTTTTATTTCGAGGAAGAAATTTAGAATTTATTAAAGGAAATAATATGACAGACAGTTTTTTTATTTTGTCAAAACTTGCAAATGTTGATTCTAATAAATCGACACTTTATTTATCGAATATTATGCATAATTACAAAATGTCTTTTAATGATAGTTCTTTTGTAATAGATAAAATTGCTTTTGTTGATAATAATGCTTCGATAACTATGAAAGAAATATTGATTGCTTTAAATCAATCCTCGCATGTGGCTAAATCAATAGGATTGCCATTTGATAATCTTTTGGCGTATATTGGGGCTATAATTTCTGCTACACGTATGGATTCAGAAGATGTCGGCAAAAATTTGAGTATAATTTTTGAAAGAATGCGAATTATAGATTCTGGTGTTTTGGAAAACGAAGATTTTAACATTAGAAGTTTTGAAGAATCTATGCTTCTTATTGGTATATCTATAAAAAATGCAGATTTTTCAAATAAAAAAATGATTGATATTCTTGAAGAGATTGCAAATAAATGGGATAGAATTGATTATTTTAAAAAAGTAGAAATCGTTAAGCTTATAGCTGGAATAAAACAATATCCAATCTTAATTATCTTGTTAGACAACTGGTTTTTTGTTGAAACCTTATTGGAAGGTGAGAAAAAATGTTTTGGTTTAGCGAATAAAAATTATGATATTATACTAAAAAACGGAGGTTAGGTGGCTAGAAAAACACAGCAATATTTTATTTTGAAATTCAATACAGACCGCCTCAAAAACGCAAACAATAATGTAACAATCACGATCAATGATGCCAGACGAAATGGGGAGTTAATTTCGATAGGAGATTCCCAAGTTCTAAAGTCTTTGAGGGCGGTCAAAAAACAAGATTACGATCAGCAAGTGGTAAACAGTCTTGTAGACGAAAAACGGAGGATAAAAAATAAGTCTTCAAGTTCTGAGAATTCTTACAGGCTGCGAGAAATAAATATAGAATTGGATAGATTCCTTTTTATTCCAGAAATTATATCTGTAGTTGTCAAGAATATAAAAAGCTATAACGAAATTATAAAAAGAGGTTTGTTCGTTAATAATAAAAAATATGTACGGCTTTTGTGTGGTGCAGGAATGGCAAGACGAAATACCGTCTGGCTGATCGATTCCGAGTATGATAAACCGCTGAAAAAGCTATTGAACAACAATCGAAACGATATTGAGATAAATCCTTCTAAATTTAACGCCTATTTTGCTTTGAGTGCTTCTACTTCCCTAGAAGTTTCAAAGCCATATTTCTGTGTAGTTCCAGATTTAGAAATCGAAAGAAATGAACACGTAGAATTTGTGATTGAACAAGAAAATGGGGATGATATAATAGAAGAATGCGATAAAGACCTGGTTTTCAATATCTTTGATGGTCAGGGAGTTATTTCTCCTAGAAAAGCACAAGAGTGGGCGGATGAGTTAGAATTAGATTACATTCCATCTGCTTTTATTATCAGAAGTAATTTTGTCAAGGGTTTAGTGGCAGTTATTGATTTTGTAGAGTTTTCTGACATGATTGGGAAACATATTATCAAAGATATTTACGGAAAAGACACGAATATCCGAGATATGGATATTATCTTGACAAAATCTCAGTTCAAATTGGCAGATGCTTTTGATAGCCAAGTTCAATACAATGCGAATTGTAAAGAGAATGACTTGGGTTGGTGGGTTAGTCGTTATGCTCCAAAGCACGAAAAGAAGCACGCTTACATGAATTACCAGTTTTTGCAAGCTTTGAATCTTGATAAAGATAGAATTGAAGGGATTTGTCAGAAAACAGTCGATTACTTCCATAATATCCTCTCTGGCGATTTAGACTACACGACTTTGTATCTTCTTGGAGAACATTTGACCAGTAAATATGATGCAGATGTACTGGATAAAGTCAGCGATAATGTAGCAAAAGCAGTTGTTTTGAACAAGAATTTGATTGCAGATCCGTATGTAAAACGTCATATTTCTAATAGTTTAGCTAGAAAAATGAAGGATTCTTACATTGGAAGGCTCATTATCGATGGTTTTTACACTTTTATGGTGTCAGACCCTTACGCTTTTTTGGAATATATTTTCGATTTGCCGATAAAAGGGTTGTTGGAACGAGATGAATATTATAATCGCACCTGGCTAGACAAAAAAGAATCTAAAATTGCTGCAATGAGAGCACCGCTTACCTGGCGCTCAGAAGTGGACGTTTTAACTCTAAAAGATGGTCAAAAAAAGCGAGATTGGTATAAATATCTGGATAATTGTGTGATTTTCAATATTCATGGAATGGATATGGCTATTCTCGCTGGCGGCGATTTTGATGGAGACATAGTTTGTCTTACGAATGATAAAAATGTAATTGATGGTGTTTATGGTGGTCTACCAATTTTTTATGATACAAACAAAGCTCCAAAGTCAAAAGTGGTTGAAAAAGAGCTTTATTTACACGATTCTAAAGGATTTAATACAAAAGTTGGTTTTTTGACTAATTGTTCCACAACAATGTATGCAATGCTTCCAAAATATGACAAAGAGTCTGCGGAATATAAAGAAATTGTTCGACGACTCAAGCAATGCAGAAAAGAACAGGGCGTAATTATTGATGGAACAAAGGGATTGGTTGTAAAACCGATGCCTAAACATTGGACACAGTGGCAAGGTTTGAAAGACAAGACTTTTGAAGATGAGGTAATTCGCGCCAGGTTCAATAACTCGATTCTGATTGATAAAAGACCTATTTTTATGACTGAATTATATACTAATTACGCTAGAGATTATCGAAAGCACGTTGCAAATTATGATCTTTTTTGTAGGGCGAAATTTTGTATGGAGCTAGAAGAACTTCTTTTAATTGATGAATCAAAAATGAGTGAAAAACAAATTGAATGTGTTAGAAAATTTAACTATTATAGTCCGTTTTTGAGTACAGATTGCGAAGTTAACAACATTTTTAAATATATGCAGAAGAGTATTAAGCATATTCGATATCAAACAAAAGCGGAACATAGTGAAGACTTGGTGAATTCTCTAAAGGATGGTTCAACTGAATTTGATAAAGAAAAATTAAAACAATTATACAATTTATATAAGAAGTATAAGAATAATAAGCGTAATTTCTTTGAAATAAAGGATGAAAGTGGTGAATCTAGGTATAAAACGATAGATCAATATAATAAATCAGTTAGAATTAGTGCTTTTTCCATTAGTTCTGATATTTGTGAACTTGCATCATTGGCAGTAAATATTTGTTACGAAATGCATCCCAAGGATAATAAAGTATTTGCTTGGTCTGTTTTTGGAGAAGGAATCGTTAAAAATATTATAAAAAACATTGAAAAAGATGTTGAAGTTCCGTTTTTAGATGATAGCGGAAATATAGAATATCTTGGAAGCAGGTATAAAAGAAGCAAAATTGAGGTGAAAGAAGACATCTATGATATTTTACGAGAAGAGACACGCGGAGGAATTGCTTGAAAAGGGATTTACTTCTTTTATGAATTTCAAGGATTTATCCACATTGGCAAAATACTTTAAATATCTTGGAAAAAATAAAAATCAGATTCGTAAAGATTTAGTTGATTTTTGTAAAAAATATAATCCTGATTTCAATGAAATTTTATCTTGGAATAAGATAGGATGGGCAATTAATTATGCGGACAGATATTCTCTTAGAGTACCGGTTGATATAATTGTAACAAGATCAGAACTTGAAAATATAAAAAGTATTCATGATTATGATGAACAAAAGATTATTTTTGTGATGCTGGTTATTGCAAAACATTTAAAATATACTGACAATAAGATAAAACGTAAAAAGAAAACAGAAAATAATAATGGTTTTTATACAGATACAGATATTCCAACGCTTAAAAATATTGCAAAAGTAAGAATAAAAAAGAAAGATTTTACAAATCTTTTATACGATGTTGATAGTCGCGGGCTGATAGACACAACATATTTTTCATCTTTTAAGATTAATTTTGTAGACGAAAATTCTCCAGAAGCTATAAAAGTAACAAATATGAATGAAATAATAAGTTTTTATCCGTTTTTTTGTGAAAGATGTGGAGAAGAAGTGATTAAAAAATCTAAAAGACACAATTTTTGTGATAAGTGCTATGAAGATTTTAGAAGAGAAACTTGGGCAAAAAGCAAAAGGAAGATAAGAAAAGATGATAAAAATTGAGTTAATTTATAAAAAATATTATTGTTTCAATTATTTATAATGAATTATTATGAAATAAAGGTATTTAAAACATAGTTATTCGAGCTTTTTACTAAAAATGTCCACAGTTCATGTTGTTTATAATAGGTGACTACATATATACACATAAACAATTAGACATTTGTAAAAATAAGAGAGGATGCTATGAAAGAGGAAGAGAAAAAAATTATTCGGAAAGAAGAGTTTATTAAGACCATTGCGAAAAGAGCGAGATTCACGCAGGGCGATACTAAAATTATGTGGGATACCATTGAAGCCTATATTAAAGAAATTATTAAGAACGAAGATATACTTAAACTTTCAGGATTTTTCGATGTTTCTGTAACAGATGTTGCGGAACACCGAGGATATAATGCAGTTGAAAAGAAAGAAATAATTGTCAAAGGCTCAAAAAGAATTGTTTTTAGTGCGTCTAGAGCGTTGCTGAAGATGTTTAAGGAAGATAAAACTGAATAAAATATTATAAAAAACACTATAAAATTGGCATTTTATGCTAAAAAAACAAGAATGTAGTTGAAGGAGATCAAATTGAATCAATCAACTTTTGAAGAATGTTACAAGCATTACAAGTCGAACTTTAAGCTTGGGGAAACGTGGAGTTCGCTTTCTAAGATTTTTGGATATAAAGATGGCGAACATTTGCGATGGAGCTTCAAGGATGAAAGAAAAAAACGACATATTCCAGGAAAGAATTCTAGAAATAGAATGATTATTGAAGAACAACAAGATAATCCCAGAGTTGGAGTTGTAGATTTTGAAACTCTTCCAGCTATAGTTTATACATTTAGACTTTATGATCAGAACATTGGTATTAATCAAATAATTACGGATGTTTGTCTGCTGAGTTGGGCTGGAAAGTTTTTGAATGAATCAAAAATGTATTCGGACATTCTCACGCCTAAAGAAGCAAAAAGTCGAGATATAAAAAGAATTGTAAAGTCATGTTGGGATTTTCTTTCAGAATGTGATGTAGTTATTGGACATAACTACAGAGGATTTGATGAAAAAATTATCAATTCTGCGTTTTTAGAATGCGGTTTTCCGCCATTAAAATATAAAGTGGTTGATACTCTGACAGTTGCTAGACAGAATTTTAAATTCTCAAGCAATAAATTAGCTTATCTAAATAAGAAATTGGGAATTAGAAACAAGATAGAAAATGAGGGTTTTCCATTATGGAGTGGTTGTAGCGATGGGGATTCTGAATCTTTAGATACAATGTTAGAATATAATGAAGGCGATATTTCTGCAACAGAAGAATTATTTTATAAACTTCGTCCTTATGTTCGTGGTTTCAACATTGCTCTTTATAATGAAATCAATACTCCAATTTGTCCTGTTTGTGGGAGCGAAGATCTGAAAGAAGAGGGGTTTTATTACACTTCTGCTGGAAAATGGCATAGTATTCGATGTCAAAATTGCCAATGTATTTCTAGAGGAAAAGAAAATTTGTTTGATAAATATAAGAAAAAATCATTGCTTGTAAAAGTTTAAATCTTATTAGAATAGCGTGCGGTATTAAGAGCGGTTTCATGGTTGAAGCCGCTTTTTATTTTAAATAAAAATAGGAGAGATTATAAAAAATGTCAGTCAAAGAGAAAAAAACGAAAGTTATTGGTTATCTTCCTCAAGATAAACCGCCTATTGGAGCAACATTGAGTTTAGGTCTTCAACAGGTTCTCACTATGTTTCCTGCCACAGTTTTAGTTGCTATTCTAACAAAGTTTGATGTCGGCGCTACCCTATTAGCTTCTGGTATTGGGACAATTATTGCATTATTGGTTACTAAGCGTCGTATTCCTATGTATTATGGATCTAGTTTTTCTTATTTAGCAGTAGTCATGAGTGCTATTGCCCGTTTAGGTGTCAATTGTAGTGATCTAAATTATTGTCCTGATGTTGTCCGTATTGTACAGGTTGGAATTATTCTAACAGGCGTGCTAAATATTATTATTGGGTTTATTGTTCAGAAATTAGGAAAACGGGTTCTTGATCGTGCACTACCTCCAATTGTAACAGGTTCCATGGCGATTACTATTGGTATCGCTCTGGCGGGCGCAGCTCTCAATGATGCTGGCAGTAATTGGGGTATTGCTTTTATTACAATGTTTGCTACAATTTTATTCTCTGTATTTCTGCGGGGTAAAGGATTGCTGGGGATGCTTCCGATTTTATTTGGTGCTCTTGTAGGTTATGTTGCTGCTGCTGCTTTTGGCATCATTGATTATACTACAATTATAGGTGCTAACTGGATTGCACTTCCGAATATAACTTTTCCTGCTTTTGGTAATGGTGAAGCTTGGGGTCTTGGTTTGAGTATTGCTTTAATAGCAATTGCTACAATTCCAGAATCTACTGCTCACTTATATCAGATGAGTCTTTACATTGATGAATTAGCTAAAGAAATGGGTCGTGGTGAACTTAAAATTAAAAATTTAATTGGCGTAAATCTGATTGCGGATGGTTGCAACGATATTGTCAATGGTATTCTCGGTGGTTGCGCGGGAACGAATTATGGAGAAAATAATTCTTTGATGGCAATTACTCGCAATTATTCTATTCCTGTTTTGATGACGGCTGGAGTTATTGCGATTATTTTATCGTTCTTTGGCAAATTAGCTGGAGTAATTTATTCTATTCCAACTGCCGTTACTGGTGGACTTATGATTTATTTGTTCGGCGTAATTGGTATGCAGGGTCTCGCTCTGATTCAATCTGAAAAAGTAAATTTGTTTGATCCTAAGAATCTAGCTATTGGTGCAGTAATTATGATTATTGGTATTGGTGGTAATATGGCGCTTCCAAATGGTTTATTCCCATTTAGTGTTCCCGTATTTTTCCCTAATGGTATTCCTGCAATTGTTTTTGCTGCAATTCTTGGAATTAGTCTAAATGCAATTTTTCAAATTTTCTCCCCTAAAGAAACAGTATAGATAGTAAATATAGATGCGTACTTTATTAAGAGGGCAGCCATTGGTTGCCCTTTTTGACATTAAGGAGGTCTATCATATCTGAAGCTACTTATAATGGAATTTATGAAAAAGATTTAAGTGATGAAGAAATGGCTGGAGTTTATGAAAACAGAAATGTAATTGGTTTATTAATAAATCAATATGTTTTTATAAAGAATAATGATGGGAAAGTTGTAGATAAGTTTAGATGGGATGGCGAAAAATTCTCGCCTCTTAAGTATTCAAATTATCCAGGTCAAAGACTTGGCGGAAAGATTGTTAAGCCAATAAATGATGAGCAACAAGCATTGTTTGATTTATTGGCAAATGATGATATAAAAATCAAGGAAATAAAAGGTGTGGCAGGGTCGGGAAAAAATTATTGTGCTATGGCCTTTGCTTTATCGAAAATATATAAGGGTGGGAGTCATTCTAAATATCAGAAGATTGTGCTAGTGAGAAATAACGTGGAAGTAAAGAATTCAAGCCCTTTGGGTGCTTTGCCTTCTGGAATTAATGAAAAGCTTTTGCCTTATGCTATGCCAGCCGCAGATATTCTTGGAAGTAAGTTGGCATTAAATAGAATGATTGCAGATGAAAAAATAGAATTGCTACATCTTGGTTTTGCAAGAGGTCGCAATTTTGATAACAGTATTTTGATCGTGGACGAGAGTGAAAATTTGACAAGCGCTCATGTGGCATTGTTAGTTTCTCGTGTTGGTAAAAACTCGATTATATTGTTTTTAGGAGATCAAAGACAAGTAGATAGGGTTGTCTTTGAAAAAGATTCAGGATTGGTTAGATTGAATTCTAGGCTGTCTGGGAATCCACTATACGGATGTGTGCATTTGAAATCGGTTGAGCGTTCTGAAACAGCTCGATTGGCTGAGTTATTACAAGACTGATAATTACTTTGAGATTGATAAATAAAAAATATTTTGTAGGGTTAGAGAGGTGAAAAAATGCCTTCGAGCAAACGCACGAGCGCAAAAGAGGAAAAGACAAAAATTTATTGCAGAAAATGCATGAGAAGCTTATCAGAAGGAAAGTTTTATAAAGCGGCAGATCACTTTCTAGATAGCAATGGACACATGTCTATTTGTAGTGAGTGTATTGCTGACATGTATCATAATTTTTATTCTACTGATACAGATATATCAAGAACTATTTACAGAATGTGTAAAATATTGAATATTCAATATAATGAGGGTGCTGTAGATTCTGCTAAAAGACATGTTGCAACAATGGAAGGAAATGGAAAAACAGTATCGAATCCATTTGGTATATATAAAACAAAACTTTTAAAATCTCAAAAAACAAGTCTAACAAATAGAGATATGGCAGAAGATTTTACGTTTGAAGAAATTACTCCAGAAGTAAGAGAAAAACTTCAACCAAACGGAAAAACAGAGGCGGAACTAATGTATTTTTGGGGAGGAAATCCAAATCTTATTCCTGATGATTATGTTTTTCTTGAAAGAGAGCTTTCTGAATATCAAATGTCAAATGTTTGTGATACGAAGCAACAATTATTGTTATTTAAAAATGTCTGTATAAAAACATTAGAAATTAGAAAAGCAAGAGTAAAAGGGCAATCTGATTCGTCATTATTAACCGATCTTACAAAACTTATGAAAATGGCTGGAATTGATCCTTCTAATACAAAAACAGCTAATTCAGGAAAACATCTTGAAACATGGGGTGTATTTGCAAAAATGGTTGAAACAGAAGATCCTGCTGATCATTATAAAGATAGAGATTTATATAAGGATTGGTTCGGAATTGGCGATTATTACAACATGAATATTGGAAGATCAATTAAAAACTGGATTACAGGATCGAGAGATTTTCCAAAGCTTGATGATGTTGATGATGGTCTTTTTGAGGAGGAGTAATTATGTCTACCTCACCAAGACCATATAAAAATCAAGAAACTAAAAATTTAGAATCTCGAAATTCATTTATAAAACCTAGAGATATGGTTTTAGCAAAAGAAATAAAAGGGAAACGTAGAGAAAGATTTATAAGGTGGATGACTTTTTTTAGAAGAAATCCGCATAAATTTATTGAAGATTATTTCGGAATCCACTTGCATCCCTATCAGATATTGATGATATGGGCTTTGCAGAGAAGTGAGTTGGCTTATTTTGTTGCTGCTCGTGGTACTGCAAAAACGTGGATTATTGCTGTTTGGTCTTTAACTTTAGCAGTTTTATATCCTGGAATAAAAATAGTTGTTTGTGCAAAAACTTTGAAACAAGCTGGATTGATTGTGTCTGAAAAAATAGATACGCTAATGAAAGAACATTCTAATGTTGATAGAGAAATTTTGAAATTTACATCTACAGAAAATTCTTATGGTGTTTTGTTTCATAATGGATCTACGCTCAAAGTTGTTGCAAGCAATGATAATAGTCGAGGTGAAATAACGATTGCCTCTATGTGTGGTAACATACATTAAGAATTGCGGAAAAAACCTGGAAGGCTGAGAAGCTAATCAGAACGGAAGTTCAATAATAATATTTTGAACACGTGCAGAGCATAGAAAGTGAACCTAATAATTTTAAAACATTTAATTTATTAGAATATAATCTTTGTGTTTTTAAACACCACTTATTTTATAAGTGCCAAGAGTCCGCGACCCCTTTATATAAGGGTGAAAAGATATGCCGATCTAGCGGGAATGTAAACCGTTAGAACATAGGGATAAAAAGCCTTATGGATAACAAATTGAATCGAGCAAATTATATTGTTGTTGAAGAGGCAAGACTTGTTCCTAAAGATATTTTAGATCAGGTTATTATTCCTTTTTTGGAGGTTAGAACACCTCCATATAAAAGTAAATCAGAATATATGAACGATAAGAGACTTAATGAAGAGGGTAGAATAAGTTATATTACTTCTTCTTGGTATAAATCAGAGTCATGGTTTGAGGGTGTAACGAAATGTATTGCTAGAGTTGCAAAGGGTGATCCTACTGCGACATTCTTAGCTTTTGATTATATTACAACAGTGTATCATAACATCAAAACAAAAGCAATGATTAAGAATGAAACTGCGAACATGGATCGTATCAATATTGATATGGAATATCGAAATCTTCCTAGTGGGACAAGTGGAAAGGCATATTTTAAGTTTTCTCTATTTAAGAGAAATTTGAAAATGGCTTTTTATCCTCAAAGGGATGAAACTTATAATTCAAAAAAGAATCCGTATCAGATTCCTAAAGCTATTGGAGAAATTAGAATAATCAGTGTTGATGTTGCCACTCGTGCAAACAAAGCGAACGATAACTCAATTATTTCATGCATACAAATGATTCCCACTAAAAAGGGTTATAAAAGACATTTATCTTATATGGAAAGTCATCCTGGACAACATGTGGGTGTTCAAGCAGAAAGAATCAAAGAATTGTTCTATGATTTTGAAGCCAACTATATCGTACTTGATCTTATGGGAAGTGGCATCGGCGTTTTTGACTCATTAAGTGAAGAAACTATTTCTAAAAAAAGAGATATTTCATTTCCTCCTCTTACAGTGGTTAACGAAGAGTTTCAATCTGTAAAAAAAGAAGTTCGAGAAGATTTATTTAATAATCATACTAGAGGTATTGATGCGTTCCCAGTTATTTTTCCAATTTCTGCTAGTCAGCGATTGAACAGTGAAATTGCATCTGCTTTTAGAACTTCTCTTCAAAAAAACATGTGGAAATTTTTATTTACTGACACTGATGCAGAACCTTATTTACAAAAAGAATTAAAAGAATTTGATATGTCGGGAAATGATTCCTCTAATTATGCATTTTTTATAAATCCTTATGTTCAAACAGGATTGCTTATTGGAGAATGTGTAAACCTAGATATGAAGCTTGTTGGCGGAATGATTAAATTAGAAGAAAAATCAGGTGCTTACAAAGACCGTTACTCATCTGTAAGTTATGCGGATTGGATTATAACTACAGAATTTGATAAAAATTTATTGACAGAAGAAACGAGCGAAGATGAATTAGATTTAATGACATCTTTGGTTCAGTTCTTTTAATGGTGAGGAGGTAATTTTGACAGAAAAAAAAATTAAGAAAGAAGAAAATGATGACGAAATCTTACTTTCTCCGAAAGAGGTTACGGATGTATTGGATGTAGCTTATGCTGCGACAGTTTTTAATAGTAATTATTTTAATGGAATACTAACGCCATCATTATTGAATCAGGCATTTAAGGATATTACATTAAATCCTACTCAAGCAACTGAAGCGACATTAACCGCATCATTAAAGGCTCCAAAAGATAATGAAAAGAGTTTGCAGGAATTTAGTCAAGATTTTGAGATTCAATCTCAGATTTATAAAAAGTTATTGTCTTATCTCGGAAATCTTTTAGCCTTTGATATTACTTATTCTTCAGACGCAGAAGGCAAACAATATAAATCTGCGAAATATAAAAAAGATTTAAAAATTGTAAAAGATTTTTTGACTCGGTTTAATTATAAACAAGAGTTTGCAACTGTAGTTCAAGAAATGTTGCGAAACGATGCTTATTTTGGTTGCCCTAGAGGAATTGAAGGTGGCGACAAGATTGTTTTGCAGGAACTTCCAAACTCAATTGATTATACCATGATTACTGGAAAATCTGAATATGGATTTTTATTTGCTTTTAATATGGGATGGTTTTTAGAGTCAGGTGTTGATATTGATATGTATCCGCCTTATTTTAAGAAATTATATAGTGAAACATTTAAACTAGGAGAAGAAAAATCAAGTCCTAATCAAAGTCTTGTCTCTAAACATTCTTCATGGGCTTACTGGTCTGAAATTGATCAGGACATTGGATGGTGTTGGAAAATGAATACGAGCCAGGCGGTTCGTCTTCCGTTTTATAGTGGTCTATTCTTAGATTTATTATCACAGCCGACAATGAGAACGTTGCAAAAAAGTATTAATATGTCTGCTGCTTCTAAGATGTTGATTGGTGAAATTCCACTTTTGGATAAAACGCAATCTTCAAAAAAAGACCAGTTTGCATTATCTGCTGAGAATCTTGGCAGATTCCTTTCAGTTGTGAAACAAGCGATTGGTGATGGTGTAAAAACAGCTGCTGTGCCTCTATCTGGAGTTCAACCTATTGATTTTGATACAGATAACGAAATGTATTCAGCTTATCTTAGAACGGTTGTTGGTGCATCTGGAGTAAATGCAAACTTGATTTTCTCAACTGATGTTAGACCAAACTCTGTAGAATCTCAACTTTCCTTGAATGTTGATGAAGCACAGATGATGGCTTTATATCCAGCTTTTGAATCATTCATTGAATATCATGTAAATAAGTTAACCAATGATTTTAAATTTGCTTTTAGATTTGAAGGTACGAACTTCTTTAATAATCGTCAACAGAGATTTGATAAAGCAACTGGACTGGCTGCGTTAGGCATGGTATTGCCACAAAAAATTGCTGCAAGTATTGGCATGAATGTTTTTGAATTCCAAAGCCAACTTGAGGAAGCGCAAGAATCTAAATGGGTAGATAAACTTACCCCGATTGTTTCTTCATTCCAGCAGGGTAAAGAAGATGCAGGCGCTCCAAAGAAAGACGATGGTGATTTAACAGATAGCGGGTCTGAAACTCGTGATGCTGGCAGTAACGAAGCAAATAAATAGCATAAAATGCAAGTTTTATGTGAACTGTATATGACGAATATGAAAGTATTTGGCTCCTATATGCAGTCTAAAAAAATTAGTGATGGAGGAAATATATAATGGCTGAAATTTCAAATGCAAATAAAGCAAAACTTAACAAAATGAATCGTGCGGCTCAAAATGTGAGTCTTGGAAACATACTTCAGGCTGCCCCTATAAGTGGTAGTCATACGATTACTGATGCCGAAGCAAACGCAAGTGCAGTTACAATTGCCACTGGTTTAACAGCCGTTGGTTTTGGTCTGGCACAGATTTTCCGTTCTGGAAGTATTGTTTCTGCTTCAGCTTCAAGTCTGAAGATTACAACTTCCGCTGGAAACATGACTATTTCGCAAGGTTCATCGGTTATAAAAGACGATCTTATTAGCTGGGTAGCGTTCTAAACATTAGACAAAGAGGAAGACGATGATTATAAATCATGATATTATTGAGAAAAAATTTAAATGTAATAAAATTCTTGGAAAGTATTTAATTTATGAATTGCATCTTCCTCAATTGTCTATAGATGATAAATATTATTATTTTACAGACAATGATTTATTAAGAGAAAAATTGCAATCATTACCTTTATGGCTAAAACTTGTAAAATTCTTTTAGTAAATAGATACTTTTTGAAAGGAGGTATACTTGAAAAAAAACGATAAAATAAAGTTTGCAATTGATAATGTTGAATTAATTGATGATAATCCAGATTCAAGATTTGCTTTGATGTCTATGGATTTCTTTGCTTCTGGAGATAATCTCCATTCACTCTTTGTCAGTGAGCAAACATTATTGAAAACTTCATCCTCTATCAAGAATTGTCCTGTTGTTTGGGAATATGATGCTTATAGAGATGATATTGGAACTCATTCTAAAGATGAAACTGCTTGTGGATTTGTTCCTGAATCATCTGAAATAAAAAGTTATGTTCTTGATGATGGTCGTACAATGTTGAAGGTAATAGTTTATATTTGGAAAAACTATTCTGGTCAGATAATTGATTTCTTTAAAAGAGATGAAAATAAAAAACCTATTTCTGTTGAAATGAGTGTTTTTGATATTCAAAAAACTGAAAATGGTGATGAACTTTTGGATTATCAATTTGAAGCGATTACTATTCTAGGATCAGAAGTTACCCCTGCTATTCCTTTAGCTAAAGGTGAAATAGTACGATTTTCAAAAGAATATGACAAAGATTTTGAGCGAGAATTTTCTAATGAAGAAAATGATGGCGTTCAAGAGGAGATAAATATGACAGACAAGATTAAAGAACAAGAAAAAGATAATCTTGAGGATTTGGCTTTTGAACAGGAAGAAGTTTTACCTGAAAGTTCTTCAGAAGAAGTAGAAGAAGTTGAAGAAGAGGAATTCCAAGAAGAAGTCGTTGATGAGGAAATTGTTGACGAAGAAGTTGAGGAAGAAGAATCTATGGTCGAAGATGAACCTGTGATTGAGGAAGAAACTCCTGAAATTGAAAATGTTTCTGAAGAAGAGTTTTCATTAAATTCTGCTCAAACTCTCAATGTGCTTAGAGAATCTATTTCAACTTATAAATATACAGATGAATATGGAAGTTGGGATAAATATTGGGTTACTGCTTATGATGAAACATACGCTTATTTCTATGATTGTGAAGATGGAAAAATGTATCGTGCAACTTATAATATCAGTGGAAATGACGTTAGTGTTGGTCTTGAAAACAGAGAGCATGTTATTTCCGGCGGATACAAGACTGTTGCCGAATATGATGCATCTAGATTTTCTAAAGAAATGACTGATTCAATTTTGACTATTTTCAAAGACTATGAAAAATATTCTTTGATTGAAGAAGAATTAGCTAAAGAAGAAAAAGACTATAACAAAATTTTCTCAATTTATAATGAGAGAATCGTTAGAATGTCGGAAGATAGAAGTGCTTATCTTGCAAAGAATGAAGAACTTGAAAAATTCAAAACAGATATTGATCAAAAGAATTTTTCTTCAGCGGTAAAACTTGTTTTAAAGAAAATTGAAGAGAAAGTTGTAATTTCTCCTAAACAACTTGGAGAAATGGAAAAGAAATCTCTTGAATTTACTTTGGAAAATATTAATGAGTGGGAGACGATGTGCAAGGCAGAAACTTTTAGCTTTGATAAAAAAGGTGAAGAAAATAAGAAAGTTTATGCAACACATTGGAAAAAAAGAAGCCCTGAAAAAGAGGAAAAACCTCTTTGGGTTCACAAATAATTTAGGAATAGTCTAGCGAATAGTCTAGTATTTAGAAAAGGAGAAAATAAATATGTCACATAATATTCTTGTAAAAAATGCCGTTGATGAAAAAAACAACGCTTTGAATCGCTCCGCATGGAGTGCCTCGGCGTTGGACAACGGATGGGTTTTCAGTCTTCTATCACAGAGCGCAATTACCGGATATAGCGAAGTTTGGCTTGCAACTCAACCTTCAACCGGTTCATTGAGCGGTCTTTGGATGGCTTCGGATTCAGAAGTCATACTAACTGATAGCAAATATAAAGGTATCAATCCTGATCCTCGTGATTTTAACATTGCTACATCAACTGTTTTCACAGCTTTCAAACCGATGCCTGGCGATATTATCACCATCACTGCTGATGCCCTGAATGATAGTACAACTCAGGCTTTTGCTATTGCCAAAACCACAAATTATGAATTTGAATGGTCAGACAATCCCGTTGGAACAGACACGATGTGCTTGCGCTATCTGGACACAACCTATATTCCCGTTGGTAGTGGTTCCGCCATGGGCGACAGTCGTGTTGTTGCTTACCAATTTGAAGTATTGTACAACTAAGAAAGGAGGAAAAAAGATATGAAAATGACATCACAAGCAATGAATTTTGCTAAAAGTAATGAAGATTTATTTAAGAAATATCAGGATACGATGAATCATTGGCTTCATAAAAATGAAGGACTTGACACTGAATATAATTCTGAATTTTCTCTTGACGAAAAAGAATCCCAACTTAGTGAAGCTTTAATTGAAGCAACTCTTAAACGAGCTAGTGCAGATTATGCTGTTGGTCAGCCCGTAGATGTTTGGTTTAATGATCGACATATTCAGGAACATCTGTTTGCCATCGTTGGTCAAATGGTGGACGCTAATATACCTGACACAATCAATCGTTCTATTGGTGCTTATACTGACATCCGCGTAGGTGGATTTGGCGATAGCTTTAATTTTGATGTAAAATCTAATGATCTTTTCTTGGTTTCAAGAGTTGGTCATGGCAAACGAAACTCTGAAATTCATCGCGAATTTAAGGGTCAGACATCGATTATCCCAGAAGCTCGTCAATTGAGTGCTGGCGTTAATCTGTATCGTGTTCTTTCTGGACACGCTTCATTGGCAGAACTTACCATGAAGATTATTAAATCTATTGAAACAGAAATTACTAAAGATACATATGATGTTTTCTATGCTGCAATGGACGCTATTGATTCAACTGCTACAACTGGACTATTGGTTTCTGGTTACACTCAGGAAACACTGGTTCGTATTTGTGGTCAGGTTGGTGCATGGAATAATGGTGCAAAGCCTATCGTTATGGGAACTCAGTTAGCTATGGTTAACGTGCTTCCTGATGATGCTAACTATCGTTACACCTTAGATAGTGACTATGCAAAACTTGGTTATGTTAAAACTGCTTTTGGTTACGACACAATGGTGATCCCTCAGATCGCTAATCGCGCAACCCAATTTGGTGCAAACGTAATTTCTAATGATCGTCTGTGGATTCTTTCGCCTGGCGCTCCCAAACTCTTGAAACTTTGTTTGGAAGGTAAAACTCTGTCCTTCTTGGATGGCGCTATGGATAATGCAAATCTTTCACAGAACGTTTCATTTATGAAAATGTGGAAATCTGCTTTCTGCTCAAACTCGGTTGCTGGCGTTATTCAGTTAACCTAAGATTTGAATATTTAATGGAGGGATTGAAATATATCCCTCCAGTAGTTTAGAGGAAAAATAGAAGAGGAAAAATAAAATGACTAGAAAAGTAACATCAAAAAGATTACCTAATGAAAATGATAAAGTTGAAGTTGAAAAGACTTTAGAAACTAAAGAACCAGAAGTAAAACTTGAAGTTGGTACTTCTGAATTAATGAAAATGATTAATGAATTAAAAGAAAAAATAAATTCTATGGAAACTGAAAAATCAAAAGACAAGAATATTCCAGTTTCTAATGAAGAAAAAATTAATTCAGACGATTATATCAAAGTGATGAGTTTGAATCCTTATGAATTAAACTTGACAACCGAGAGAAATGGAAGAGGAAAGATATTCTCTTTTAAAGATTTTGGTGAAGTGAAGAACATTTTATA
>Ga0222703_1000119_pt1 | contig 18871 bp, 30 predicted proteins | sample AntAcemetage1506_FD_179827 | JGI IMG/M metagenome (GOLD analysis project Ga0222703, IMG submission 179827) | Saline water microbial communities from Ace Lake, Antarctica - #1506 | ecosystem: Environmental > Aquatic > Non-marine Saline and Alkaline > Saline | place: Antarctica: Ace Lake...
GATTTTATTATGCAAATCACTGTGTGGATTTGTATTCTCGTCAGAGATTTTATTATGCAAATCACTGTGTGGATTTGTATTCTCGTCAGAGATTTTATTTTTCTCTTGTTTCAAATCTTTGTTTGGTTTTTCTTGTATATTAGATGAAATTTCTTTAGAAATCTCTATTTTCAATCCTAACTTTATCTTTAACTTTTCTAATTTCTTCTGATTTTGTTCAGGAAGAGAAGAAAAAACATTATTTGTTTTTTCCTTGTCTTGAAAAATCTTAAGAGTGATTATTTTTTTTTGTGTTGTGTTTTTCACACTTTCTAAAACCAATTTAGCAGATTCTAAATCTCCTGTTTCAGACAACAATTTTAACACTTCTTCGTCTAATAGAAAACCTTTCTCCACACAAAATTTTAATAAATCTTTGTTCATTTAAATCCCTCCTTTATAATCCAACGAATCTTCAATTATCTTCTTAGCTTTCGATATAATATTCTTTGAAATTGCTAATTTAATTTCCCTCATTCTTCCACCCCTTCCTTTAGAAATAACCCTCACATTAATTATCCCCAACATATCAAATTCTTGAATAATATCACTAACCCTCCTCTGTGTTAAAACTTCTAATTTATTTTTTACACATAAATCTTGATATGCGTTATAAACATCTCCTGTAAAAAGAGGTAATTCTTTTTGTTTTTCAGATAATTGAATAATAGAATACAAAACTAATTGAAATTGTTTAGGCTCTGTAATAATTACATCTAAAATTTTGTCTCTTTCTATTTTCTCGTTTGCTGCATCTAAATATTTTACCAAAACCTTATTAGAATTATCTCTTTCTGCTAATTCCCCTGCAATCCTTAACAAATCAAGCGCCCTTCGCGCATCTCCGTGCTCTCTTGCAGCAAAAGCAGCACATTTTGTAATAATGCCTTCAGAAAGAACATTTTTTTTAAATGCCCCAAAACATCTATTATTAAGAATGTCTTTTAATTGTAATGCATTATAAGGTGGAAAAACAACTTCTTCTTCTGATAAAGAACTTCTAACTCTTGGATCAATTTCATCCAAAAAAGTCAAATTATTACTTATGCCAATAATACACAATTGCGTTTTTGAAAGTTCAGTGTTTAAACGAGTTAAATTATACAAAAAATCACTAGAAATTTTCTTCACAGTCTGATCTATTTCATCTAAAATTAAAACAACTAATTGCTTTTTTGAATCAATAATCTCAATAAATTTTGAATAAACAGCTTGAGTCGGAAGCCCTGTTGAAGGTATTTCTTCTCCAAACTTCTTAATTAATTCTGCTAAAATACGATATTCTGTATCAGACACTTTTTTTAATTTACAATTCAAATATACCATCTTTATCTCAAAATCAGCGTCTTTCTTTATTCGTTTTAAAATTTCATCTCTAACATATTGTACTGAAAGTGTTTTTCCTGTTCCTGTTTTCCCATACAAAAATAAATTACTAGCCTTTTCACCTCTTAAAATAGGTGCAAGTATCGAAGCTATTTGTTTTATTTGTTCCTTTCTATGAGGTATTTCTTCTGGCTTATAATTAATTTGTAAAAGTGATTTATTCTTAAATATATTATTCTTATCAAAATTGTCAAAAATTTTATCTAATTCATTACTCATTATAGTCTCCCAGGTCTATTTCCTATGGAAAATTGTTTTGACCTGTATTTTTCCACGGTAAAAAATTAAATTATTATATAAAGAATTATAACTACTCAAAAAGAAAAACACCTATGTTTCCTATGGAAAATATGTTTTTATTGATTTATTGTTTTTCTTCTGATTTATTGTTCTTTTTCTTTTAGTTTATTATTTTTTGTTTTTCTGCTAGTTTATTATTTATTTTTCTTCTAGTTTATTACTTATTCTTTGTTTTTTGTTAAAAAATAAATTATTTCACTTTTTTATTATCCATATACTTAAATATATATTATAGAATATATATTTTACAAAACATACTTAATCCCTTATTATTATTATTATTATTATTATTATTATTATTATTATTATTATTATTATTATTATTATTATTATTATTATTATTATTATTATTATTATTATTATTATACTACTACTACTACTACTACTACTTATATGGTAAAGTATACAAATAAATATAATACAAACTTAAATCCAAAAATTTTAAAATTTCTTTTTAAATGTTTCCATACGAAATCAAAGGGTCACACCCATCAAACAAATATTTAAACAAACTCCAAAATCATTAAATATATTTTTAAATTCTTAAATAGAGATATTAAACCCTATAAGTATATACTGTTAAATCTATTTGAATTTACAGAAAAATTTATAAAGAATTTTCATCTAAGATTGATATGCAAAGCAATAAAAATCCTTTTCATGCACTTGTTGGAAAGATGATTGTAACTAAAGAAGGTAAAAGACTTGGTTTTGTCAAGGATATAACCTTTGAAACAAGATCAGGAGAATTAATTAATGTTGTTGTTAAAGATTTTACATTATACACAAAAAACCTGAATTTAGAAAGAACATCATCAAATGAATTCTTAATACCTTATAGTGCAATAATTGCTATTGGTGATTTTGTGATAGTCTCTGAAGAAGATTTAATTTAAGAACACAAATATTTAAATACTGATATCTCAACTTAATATTCATGAAACTATTAGGATTTAATTTTACAAAAATACAAATAGAAAAATTAAAAGAGAGAGTAAATGAACTTAAAATAGGGACAAGAATAGATGTTTCTGAAATAAAAGAGGCAAAAACAGGAATTTTAAAGACAAAAGACGAAATATTAGCTATAAAGTTTAAATATGGTTTAGATTATGAACCAGGAATAGCAAAATTAGATTTTGAAGGTAATTTAATAATTTCTTTAGAATCAAAAGAAGCAAAAGATGTTTTAAGACAATGGAAAGATAAGAAAATGCCTGAAAATTTTAGAATGACTCTTTTCAATCTTATTTTGAGAAAATCAAGCCTTAAGGCATTACAATTAGAAGAAGAAATGAATCTTCCAACACACATACAATTACCAACCTTAAAAATAGGCGATAAAAAAGAATAGATTTCTACAAACTTTTAAAAGATTCAATAATTTAAATATTATATGAAAATATCTAAAGAAAAAAAAGAAAAAATATCTGAACAGGTTTTATTATTTCTTTATTCAATAAACCCAAAACCAGCTTTTACATTACATATATCTCAAGAAATAGCAAGAGATGAAGAGTTTATCAAGAAAATTCTCCTAGAATTAGAAAATAAAAAATTAGTGATAAAAATAAGGAAAAACCCTCAAGGAATAGATTATAAAAAGAGATTAAGATGGAGATTAAGTGATAAAGCATATCAAGCATACAAAGCAAACCAAATTCATGAACCCCAATAAATTTAACAAATATATTAAAACATCTGAAAGTTTTTATACTTCTTACATTTAATCTTTAAATGGATCCTGTAAAAGAAGCTTTTGATAAAGTAAAACAAGACATTAGATTTTTAAAAGATGAATTAGGGAATCTTAGAAAAGGGGTTTTAGAAACAAGAGAAAGGATGATAGAAGTATGCGAAATTATTAAAAAAATGGATGAAAAAATAGAATTTGTGGCTTCGACACATAAACCAAAAATTCAAACACAACAAACACCCTCTTCGACACATAATTTATCTTTAGAAGCCCTAAAACCCCAAAATTTACTTATTTCCACTGGAAATGAAGGGGCTTCGACAGACAGACAGACAGACAGACAGACAGACAAACACACCCAAAAAAAGCCTAAAATCCTTGAAAATTCTTTTGGTAACTCCTTTGATAATGCCCTTGAGATGCTAGAATCCCTAGATAACATAAAAAAAGAAATTCGTTTACAGTTTAAAAGATTAACAGAACAAGAAATTTTAATCTTCTCCACAATATATCAAATAGAAGAAGAGCAAGGTTATGCGAACTATAAAGTTTTAGCAGAAAGACTTAATTTAACAGAAAGTTCTGTGAGAGATTATGTGGGAAGGCTTATAAAAAAGGGAATTCCCGTCGAGAAAAAAAAAGTTAACAACAAACAAATTAGGTTATTTGTATCTCAAAAATTAAAGAAAATAGCTCCTTTATCAACTATTTTGCAGCTTAGAGATTTATAAGTATTTAAATAAGTTAGCCGGCTAAGAGGGAAAGTAGTTTTATACCTCACTTTTTGATTTTTAAGACTCTTTTTTATAAATTTTATATGACTTTTCCCTGTTTTTTTAGGTTTTTTGAGCTTTTTTGCTCTTTTTAATCCTCACTTTTGTCTTTTTTAACATTTTTTCTTTCATATTTTCTGGTATAAATACCCTTTTTTTACCATTTTCTTCAACTATTTCTTTTATTATTCCCTCACTTTTCTGTCGTATTGAATTTACTTGGCCTCTTATAGTTGATTTTTCTTTGCCTAGCATTGCAGATAAATCATGATAACTCAATTTCATATCTGTGTTTAAAAGTATCCAGAGAATAGCTCTTTCAGTTATTGAAAAAACGTCTAAATTTGGTGTTTGGACAGGTGTTTGAACACCTGTTTGGACAGCATAAACAGCTGGTTGTTTGTCTTTTTTTCGTCTAGGTGTTTTAAACACACCTTGTGTTTGTACATCATTCATAATATTAACTATGTTTTTTAATCCTTCAATTTCTTCACTAATCGACGACAAAATCTCTTTTACCTCTCTTAAGTTTTCTTTTTGAAAATCTTTTTCAGAATCAAGGTGTTTAATCCATTCTGTAATACTTGTTATATCTTTTTTCACAGAGTCAAAACCTTTTTTTGTGTCTTCTTTTATCTGTTCAACCTCTTTTTTTCTAAAAATCCAACCAAACATAACAATATTTTAGACACTTCTCTTTAAATACTTTTTGTTTTTCGACGACAAAAACCACAACCTAATGAGATAAATTAAAGACAGCCCAAACCTAAAAATACACAAAAATCTTTAAAAATCACCTAAAAAACAGGTGTTTGTATAAAAAAACACCCGTAAACAGCCTGTTTAAACACCTTTAAACACTATAAACAGCTGTTTTTACTATATGTTCATTAAGTTAACCTTAATTCACACAAATATCACAAAATTTTATAAAAGAGATAAGTGTTAATTAAGAATTAAAATGAGGCAAAAAATTAGCAGATATTTTTCAAGAAATAGTTATAGGAAAGAATTTAGGCACGAGTTGAGATTATTAATTATTGTTACATTGGGCTTTACAATTGGTTTTACATGGAGAGAAACAATCTTTGATATTTCATGGGCATTTATACAATGGCTCACAAGTGCTCAAGCAGCTCCAACCTTAAGCATTCTAACATCTATTTTCATCACATTAATATGTGTTGGGCTAATCTATTTAACATCCTATCTTTTAAAAGAAAGACCAAGCGAATATTAGTTATTTAACTAAGCTAACCTAAGTGCACAACTCTCGCAGGCCAATTAAAAATTAATGCAAAAATATGCCGCAAAACCACATAAACTCTTAAAAAGTTGGAAAAAGCATATTTTTAATGAAAAAAATAACAATTATTTATCAAGATACACTTCATCAGATCCTTATAAAGCAATTTACAAATTTGATAAAGAATGAAAGTGTGTTGATATAACTGCTAAATCATTGTCTGCCAAAAAAATAAAATTTTATAAAAAATCAGAAGTGAATAAATATGTTGTTAGACATAATTGGTTAAAGAAAGCATCTCAATTAGAAAAGAAAACAGCATAAAGCTAACCTAAGTGCACAAAAAGGGTGACATAAAGGCAAAGCTTTGCAAAAAACAAAAAATTAATATAAAATTTATGTATTAAAACCAAAAAGTTTATATATTTCTTCCAACAAGGCTATAATATTGTGTTAATAAGGGTTCCCTTCTTGAAAGGAAAACCCCTAAGTTCACGCTTAAAAGAGGAAAATGACATCAAATCAACCACGCGTAGCAATTTATTCTAGGGTTTCAACAGAAGAGCAAGCTAAAGAAGGTTTAAGTGTAGATGCACAAATTGATAAATGTAAATCTTTTTGTAATGCAAGAGACTGGAATGTTTTTAAGGTTTACAAAGACGCAGGATATTCTGCAGGAACTATGAATCGTCCTGCTCTTGAACTAATGTTAAGAGATGTTGAAGAAAAGAAATTTGAGATAATTCTTGTATATAAAATAGACAGATTTTCAAGAAAATTAAGGGATTTAATAACAACTCTTGATAATTTAAAGGCAAAAAATATTAATTTTACTTCAGTTACAGAACAAATAGACACTACTACTGCTATGGGAGAAGCTTTTTTTCAGATAATAGGTGTTTTTGCACAATTAGAAAGAGGCATGGTAAAAGAAAGAGTTAAATTAGCGTTTGATAGAAAAATACAACTGGGGGAAACTCTTTACAGAGCACCTTTAGGATATGTATATCAAAATAAAAAATTAGTTCCTGATCCTGAAAATTCAGAAAAGGTGCAAGAAATTTTTGAGATGTGGGCATCAGGTATTTCATATAAAGAAATATGCAAAAAGTTCAATATCCCTTCTTCCACACTATATCAAATAATTAAAAATACAACTTACTTGGGGAAAATAAAGTATAATGGACAACTATATGATGGGAAACATAAGGCATTAATTAGTGAGGATCTTTATAATAAGGCAAATAAGATAGGGAAGGGAGGTAAATAATGGAGGATAATTTAAGAAATCAAGTATTTAGTAGAGATGGTTTTACATGTCAAAAATGCAATTTTATAGACTTAAGCGCGAGTGATTTAGAGGTACATCACATAACTTCTAAGGTTTTCGGAGGACTAGATATTTTAGATAATTTAGTAACTTTGTGTTCTATTTGTCATAATTATGCTCCTGATTCTGAAAAATTATTTTTAAAATATTTAGATGAAAAGATTGATGGAACAATATTAAATACTTTTAGATCTTCACAATACTCTATATCCAGAAAGACTAAAACTGGAATGAAAAGTTCTTTTGCCAAAGGAAAGCACATAACAAAAGCCCCAAAAGGCTATAAAATAATTAATAAAATGTTAATTCCAGATGAAAATTCCAATGAAATTAAGCAAATCTTCCAAGAATTTTTAGATTCTGATATAAGTTTAACTCAATTAGCTAAAAAATCTAATATGACCCCCACAGGAATGAAAAAACTTCTTAGAAACACAACATATCTTGGAAAAGTGAGGTTTGATAATAAAGAATCAGAGGGTCAACATGAGGCAATATTAGACCAACAATTATTTAGACAGGTTCAACAAAAAATAAAACAATTAGGTTGGAGTTAAAAATGAGAATTTTACCTAAAACATTGAAGGAAGCAGTAGAAGTGATTTGCAATATTTTAAAACAAATTAAATCCCCTCTTGATGAGATAATAATCATATGAAAAAAAGAAAATGGTTGTTGATTATTTTAATAATAATTATTTTAATCTTCACAGTTAGATTAATTACTCAAGAAGATGATTACATTTGTGTAGATGGAGATTGGGTCAAACATGGGGCTTCAAATGCCGAAAAACCAACAGGTTATTGTGTTGATGGAAAAGTAAATAATTTTAAAGAATGTATTGCAAAAGGAAATCCAGTAATGGAAAGCTACCCTAGGCAATGTATAAATAATAATCAAACATTTACAGAAATAATTGAGAATTTTTGTTCAACCAAAGAACTAGGAGGGATATGCATGACTTTATATGATCCTGTATGTGGATACCCTATTAAAGAAACTTTTAGCAATTCATGTTTTGCATGCCAAAATCAAGAAGTAGTATATTGGATACAAGGAGAATGTATTATATGAAAAACAAAAAAGTAACAATTCTTTCAATAATAGCGCTTGGTTGTATAGTTTTAGCCATTGTAATTGATTGGCTATTTCTTGTACCTGCAGTTATAATTATGATAATTAATCAAAAAGAATTAATCAAAAAGAAAAAATAAATTCGAAAAAAAGTATTTAAGTGTTTATGTTTCATTACATTACCCAAGTTTATTTAAACAAGTTCGCGCAATCTGAAATATGAAAAGAGGAGAAATTAAAGCAATTATTTTTGATGTTGGAGGTGTTTTAGCATTAGGAGAATATATTTTTGTAGATAATAAACAAAGGAACAGTGTACATTTAGATGTTGCTAAGGACTTAAAAATATCCTTAGATCAATGGTTTGATGCAATAGATACTACTTATGCAAAAACAATAGAAGGAAAGATTTCTCGTGCTAAAGCATTAAAAATAATTGCAAAAAACACCAAAGTTTCTGTAAAAAAATTAGAAAAAATAGTCCTAAAAGCTTATAGAAAAAATTTCAAACAAAATAAACAATTGTTTAAAAAAGCATTTGAACTAAAAAAACAAGGATATAAAATAGCTGTTTTATCAGACCAATGGTATCTTTCTAAAGAAGCTTTAATGCCTTCAAAATTATACAAAAGATTTGATGAAGTTGTGGTTTCTTGTGATGTGGGTGTAAGGAAACCTAATCCAAAGATTTACAAACTTATTCTAAAAAAACTAAAACTTCCAGCAAAACAAACTTTATTTATTGACAATCAAGAATGGAACAACAACCCAGCTAAAAAATTAGGTATGAAAACTATTTTATATAAAAACAATAAGCAACTATTTAAGAAACTTGATAGAATATTAAAATGAAATGCCCAAAATGTGGATACGAATTTGAAGAAGAAAAGTCAAGAGGAGCAATTCAAAAGCAAGGAATGATTAATAAAGCATCAAAAGGAAATTTAATGTCACGTCCTGCTTTTGGATATAGGATAGAAAACAATAAATTAATTCCAGCAAAAAATTCAGAAGAAGTAAGAGAGATTTTTGAGGAATTTTTAAATGAGAAAATTTCTTTATCTCAGCTAGCAAGAAAACATAATTTATCTGTAAATGGTTTAAAAAAAATCTTAACAAACTTTACATACATAGGAAAAATAAAATTTAATAATGAAGTTCACGACGGCAATCACGAGCCAATTATTTCTTCAACATTATTTAATCATGTTCAAAATAAATTAGGAAAGTTAGGAATTAAGAAACCTAACGCTTAGAACTCTGTCTTTTCTTTCTAGCTTTACTATCTCCTGGTTTATAAGTTTCTTTTCTTCGAATATCTGCTATTAATAAGTTTTTATCATAATCTGAATAAGCTTTTATTAGTTGTTCATTATTTGAAAATTTTACAATAACTCTCGCCAAGGCAAGTCTAGCAGCTTCAACCTGTCCTTTTTCTCCACCACCTTTAACATTAATAAAAACATCAAAATTTAATTTACCTAATGTTTTTTCTGCAATCCTCAAAGGCTCTTCTATTTTAAGTTTATCAAACATCTGCAAATTTTTATAATCTTTTTTATTTATGCTAATTTTTCCAGAACCTTCTATAAGAATAGCTCTTGCTATAGCAGTTTTTCTTTTTCCTGAGGCAATTATTTTTGTTGTCATTTTATTTTGAAACTTCCTTTATTTGTATAAACTTATTTGGTTTTTCTTTACCTGCTTTAATTGTTTTGGACTCTTGAAATTCTTTTGGAACTCCAACATAACATTTTATTCTTTTAAAAGCTTCTCGCCCTCTCCCAAATCTATGTTCAGGTAACATCCCTCTTATTGTTCTTTTAACAATTTTTTCACTTGATTTTGAATGTTTTGGTCCTTTTTGGCTACTTCCAACCCTGCTTCTTTTTTCATGAAAAGATTCTTCAATATTTTTTTTACTTCCTGTAATTATTATTTGTTCGCAATTTAAAATAATTGTTTCTTCACCTTTCAAAACTTCTTTAGCAACATAGCTAGCCAACCTTCCCAAAACAGCTCCTTTTCCATCTATTATTTTCATTTTAATATTTTAACCCCTTTTGCTTCTGGATTTTTTTTAATTTCTTCTAATATAGTTAAAGTTTCATTTCCAAATTTTTTAATTTTTTCTTTTGCTTTTTCTGAAAAACCAAGGGCAACAATCTTTATCTTTTTATCTAATTCACCTTGTGATAAAATTTTTCCAGGAACTACGGCAATCTTTTCATCTTTTATTTTTTCATTTAATCCCTCTAAATTTATGTTTATTCTATTTCTTCTAGGACCTGATAAAATCTCAGCAACTTTAAACCAAGCTTTATTTTTTTTGCAGGCAATAATAGTTTCAACTAAAATTGAATTTGTTTTTCTTTGCAATTGTTTTTCTATTTTTGATTTTGTTTTCATATTAATTAACGAGAAAGAGTATTAACTCCCGCTCGCGCGCTAACTCGCAGGTAAAAGTTTGAGTAATATTTGGTTTATAAAGATTTCTGATAAAATTATCTAGCAAGAGAATTCCTAAGGACATACTTTTCTTCATTAATATCATGAACTTTAAGATACCCTTTTGCACTCATAACTCCTTCAATTATTTCTGGCCAAGTTATAAAGATTTTAGTTAAATTTTTTATAGAACAAGAACCTTTCTTTTCTAAGGTATCATATATAAAATCTTGTAGCTCTTTTTCTTTAACCTCAAGAGGTTTGTTTTTAAGAGTTTCCTCCAATTTTTTATTAAATTCTTCTGCCGGGAAATCTTTAGGGTAAAATATCTCGTTCATTATAGAAATATATTTTTTACATTTAAATTAATTATTGTGATAGAAAGACATCATGCGGAGTAAAGGATTCGAACCTTCGTAAGCACTAAGCTAACGCCTCTTGAGGGCGTCCCGTTTGACCACTCCGGCAACTCCGCTTAAAATTACCAAAAATCGACAATATAAAAAACTTTAGAATTCTATTTTGACAACTTCTTTGCAAGTTCTGCCAAATCTTTTTTTAACACTTCTATTGATTTCTTAAACATATCTTCAACACTTAATTGACCAAAAGATTCAAGAGTAACTAATAATTCTTTTGTAGGAACCACTTCAATACTCTCTTTTCCATTTTTTTTACAATATTCAACACAAGATTCACATGCGTCACATTGATAATTATCTTCAACAATTATTTTTCCATCTTTTAATTTTAAAATATTTCTTGGACAGTTTTCAATAACTTCTTTTGGACAATTTTTATCAACTTTAATTTCAAAAACATTTCTATAAAATATTAATCCTGGAGAAAATTTTGAGTGATCACTTCCTTTACCTGTCTTAACATTTGCAACAAATTCTAATTCTTGGTTTTTACCTAATAAGGTTATAGGTATTTTGTCATAAATTACTTTTATATCCCCTTTTAATTCTTCAGAATAAACAATTCCTTCTTTTTTTACATTAAGTTTAAGTTTTCCTTTGGTTTTATTTTCATTTTTTAGGGGAATTAAGCCAATTCTGTGAGCAATTGTTTCGTCATATAACGGAGAATCATTTTTTGAAATTTCTATTTCATCAACAGCAAGGACTGGAATGTGGTTTACATATCTTCTTATAGTATTTAATATACTTTCATCTGCTTCTACGGTAAAGATTAAAATGTTGTCTTTTTTTTCTACAATCTTCATTTTATTTAAAGGATATAAAGAGTATTTAAACTCTTCTTCCTCTTCTACCTCCTTTTTTCTTTGGACCGCCTCGAGGAATCCTTGTTGTATCTAAGATATTTAAAATTTTAAAACCATCCCTAGATAAACTTTTAATTATTGCATGGGCTCCTGGTCCTGGAGCAGGATTTCTTGTTTTTGCCCTTATTCTAACATATAAAGATTTAACGCCTTTTTCTTTTAAGGTTTCTCCAACCCTTTTTGCAATAAACATTGCAATAGTTGGATTTGCTTTAAGTCTATCATGTTTTGTGACCATACCTCCTGTAACTTTTGCTAAGGTTTTGCTTGACATGTCAGTAACATGAACAATAGTATTGTTAAATGAAGCATAAATATTTAAGACAGCTTCTACATTTTGTTCTTTCTTTACTTTTGTTTCTCTAGTTTCTTTTTCAGACATTTTATTTTGCAGCCTCTTCTTTTATTTCTTCTTTTGTTTGTTCCTTGTTTTCTAATTTTTCGGATTGATCCTCTTGAGGAGCATCACTAGAAATTTTATTTTCTTTCTTTTTAGGTTTTTCTTTTAAAACTATTTTACTTTCTAATTTAACAGGAACAATATATGAAGGACTATTAACGACTTTCCCGTCAACTAAAATCTTTTTGTGATTAATTAATTGCCTAGCATTTTTAGGAGTTGTAGCTAATTTTTTCTTTACTAAAATTGTTTGCAATCTTCTATCTAAATAATCTTTTTTATCTAAAGATAAAACATCTGAAATAGAATTTACATCAAATCCTGTTTTTTTTAACTTGTCAAATAATGCTTTTTGTTCTTCTTCTTCAACACCAATTAATTTTTTAGCCTTTTCTCTTATTGATTTAATTCTCGCATCAGCTTTCCAAATTTCTTTTTTATTTTTTAATCCATAATCTTTTTTTATTACTGCTTCTTCCTCTATCCGAGTCTTGTCAAAAGGTCTTTTTGGTTTTGAATATGTTTTGTGTTTTCTTTTCATTGTTATTTTTTACCTTTCTTTTTAATTCCTACTCCTTTGCTTCTATTTTTTCTAAAATTACTTCTTGTTCTCTGTCCCCTCAAAGGAAGACCACTCATGTGTCTATATCCCCTGTAACTTTTTATTTTTTTAAGCCGCTTAATATCAAAATCTTTTCTTAATTCTAAATCTCCTCCTGTTAAATGTTTATCTTCTCCTGTTTCAAAATCACTTCTCCTATTATGAAGATAAGAAGGCAATTTAGGATTTTTCAAAAATTCAGAGATTTTTGAAATTTCTTCTTTTGTTAAAGAACCTATTTTTCTATCTTTGTCAATTTTTAAAACTTTACAAACAGCATTAGATAAAGTCCATGAAACACCTTTAATTTTCGTCAAACCAGGATAAATTTTCATTTTACCTTCTATATCTTTAGAAAGGATTCTAATTATCTTTTCTTCATATTCTTTGTTTTTTGAATTTTTTTCATCCATTTTATTGAAATAAATTATGTCTTTCTAAAGTTGTTAGTTCTTGAAAAATTCTTTTTTCTATTGCTTTCTCAGGGTCTGGAAGATTTTGAATTCTTTTTTTCATGTCTTCAAAACTTATAAATTCCTTTTCTTTTCTTTGTTTTAAAATTTCTTGCATGTGTTTTTTACCTAGTCCAGGAAGAAGTTCTATTTGATGGACCCTTTTATTTATAGCATCTGATTTGTTAAAAAAATCTACAAATTTTTTATGATTCTCTTTGACTAAAAGATTTATAAATTCTTTTAATTGTTGTTTTGCAGTTTCTGTTATTTTTTCCTTACGAAGTCTTCCAAGGATATAATATATTTTGTCCCTTTTACCTTCACCGATATAAACTTTTTCACCAAGTTTTAAAGCAATGCCCCTTCTAGGAATTACTTCTAAAAGAGTTAAATTTGTAACCCCCACTGCTTGTGCCAAAGGCATCATTTTCTTCTCCAAAGGATATCCATTTGGGAGGTATTCTATTATGATTGCATATTCTTCTTTGCTCATTTTTCTTATTTGAATTCTTTAATTGTTTCCAATATTTTTTTGTTTTCATCTTCGTTTAGATTAGCATCAACAACAATTTTATTTACTTCTTCACTATCCTTTGGAAGAAAGTCCACAAGTTTAACTATGTGTTTATCATTTAATTTGATTAAATCTAATTCTTTAAGCTTTTTTTTCAATTTTTTAGCTTCTGCTGGTTTTAATTTAGTGAATTTTTTTATGAATCCAATTATTTCTTTTCCAGCTTCACTATCTTTTTTAGCATATTCTATTGCTTCTGCCATGCTCAAAGGTTCATTATTTTTTATCATTGTCTATTTCTTTGTTTGTTTTATTTTTTTTAAATGTATTGGACCAATTATAAATTGTTTTTCTTTGTCTTGGTCTTTAATTTTAACAATATATGCTTTTCCTCGTTTAGCTTCAACTATTCCTGTTCTTCCTTGTAACCTTATAGGAAAACTTGATTTAATTGATTTTTCCTTTATTACAGCCACAAAATCTCCTTTCTTAAACTCTTGAAAATATTTACTAAGCTGCAGTTTTCCTCTGGTTCTAATCTTCTTTCTTTTACTCATAATTTACTCAGAAGTATTTTATTTAAAAAACTATCTTTTAAGGATTTTCTAAGAAAATTGTTTAAATTCCCCTGTTTCATCTATTCTATTATTACACAAATCTCCATTTTCTTTTGCATTATTCATATTTTCCACAATTGTATTGAACATCTTTTCACCCCATACATTTTTACCACATTTTTCACAAAAATCTATAACACTTTCATCTGGAATTTCAGCTGAACAATATATACATTTTTTAGTCATTTTACACCACTTTTTTAATTTAAGAAATAAAAATGAAAACCAGTTTTTAAAGATTTGTGTTTACTTTTGAATTATTCATACCTCAAGCTCAAAATTAAAATTTTGACAGAACATTACGAACTTCAATATTACTCGTAACGTAAAGCATCTGCTGGCTTTAGCTTAGAAGCTTGCATTGCAGGAAGAACACCAGATAAAGTTCCAATTATAAATGAAAATGCTAAAGCACCCAAGATTAAACCCCAAGAAATGTGCGCTTGTAATAAACCACTAAAACCACTAGAACTTAAAGCATATTCAACTCCTTTAGCTAACCCAATTCCAATTATAATTCCAATGGCTCCCCCAACCAATCCCAATAATCCTGATTCAAATAAAAATATTAACAGAACATCTGAATTTCTTGCACCAACAGCTTTCATTGTCCCAATTTCTTTTGTTCTTTCAATTACAGAAGTATACATTGTGTTCATAATTCCAATACCTCCCACAATTAATGAAATTGCAGCAATACCTACTAAAACAGCTTGCACAACTCCAAAAATATTTTGAAAACTTTGTAGCAATTGTTCAGAAGTTTGAACACTAAAAGTTTCTTGGTCTTCTTTTTCATCCCTGAACTTTCTCAATTTTCTTTCAATTGTTTCTGCAACATCTTCTGGATTATACCCTTGAGCCGTCTTAGCCATAACATATCCTAATTCATTTCCTATACCTAAGAGGTCGCTTATAACTTCTTTAGGAGCATAAACTTGTGCATCATCATATTGGTTTCCTATTTTATCCACAATTCCAATAACTTTGAATTCTTGTCCTTCTATTTTCATAGTGTCTCCAACTTCTACTTGCCTTTCCCATAAATCTTTATATCCATGGTTGTATCCCACAACAACTTTATATTTATCTCCTGGTTTAAACCATCTTCCATCTTTTATATCAAAACTTTGAATTTCAGACATTAACTTAATATCTTCAGGTTCCATTCCAATAAGATATGTTATTTGAGACTCTTTTTTAAATTCAATTTGTCCCATTTTATAGACCATTCCAATTGCCCATTCAACTCCTTTTACATTTTGCACAACTTTTAAATCATCTTCTGTTAATGCAAGGGATGGGCTTGTTGCAGAACCAGGTGCCCCAAAACTTTTTGGTTGAATCATAATCTTGTCTTTTCCAAGTTTTTCAAATTCTTCATTAATATAATTTTGCATACCCTGTCCTAAAGAAATCAAAGCAACAACAGCAGCAATACCTATGAAAATACCAATCATAGTTAACCAACTTCTCAGCTTTCTTCTTTTAAGATTGTTAAATGCAAGGAAGAAATAGTCTTTCATTTTATTTCCTTTTCTTTTTTAATTTTCTCTTTTTTAGAATTCTATAAACAATATATGCTACAACTAAAAGAGTAATAATTAAAGGAACAAGTATTTTTGGTTTTTCAACAAGCCCTAATTCTACAGCTTCTTTAAAAGAATAAGTTTTTAATACTAAGTTTGCAGTTTCACTAAATTCTTTATTTGTAGCATCCATATAATTTAATGTTACTAAAAGTGTTATAGAATTAGGTGCGTCTGCATTAACAATTACTTTGTATTCCACATTGTCAAAATCATCACTATCAATATCTCCAATATATTGTTCTTTTTCACTTATAAATTTTAAACCAGTTACATCACTTGGAGCAATATACAAAAATTTAACATCAGACAACCCAGAGTTAATTATTTTTAATACAACTATGTTTTCTTTACCTTTAATTAACACCACAGAATCATCCAAATAAACTTTTAGTTCTGGTTCAGAGTTAACAGTTACACTGATTAATTCTAATTTTGGGCCTTCTTCAAGAAGAGTATCATTTCCATCTTCATCATTATAAGTTATTATAACAGGGATTTTATAAATTCCAGTAGGTGTTTCTGGAAGAGTTATTAATTTAAATTTAAAATCCTCTTCATCACCATCCTTTAATTTATCTAAAAACTTTTCAGAACTTGATTGATAAGGTGCAAAAGGAACATCTGCTCCTAAAAGGTTTAATTTAACATTAAGGTTTGTAACATCATAATTAAATATATTTTCAATTTCAATTGTAATACTGATTATTTCTCCTGGAACAACTTCCACAGGAGAACTTGAAACATCTGTTATAGATACAGCTGTGGCAAAGCTCAGGCTGATAAGAATCATACAAAGTGAAATTAATATTTTATATTTCATTTTCTTATTTTTCCGCCTTCCAACTTCCCATCTCGTATTTTTAAAACTTTCGATGCATACTTTACTAAATTTAAATCATGAGTAACTAAAATAATTGTTTTTCCTTTTTTATTTAATTCTTTAAACAAGCTCATAATTTCTAATCCTGTTTTACTATCTAAATTTCCTGTTGGTTCGTCAGCCAAAATTATGTCTGGATTATTTGCTAATGCCCTCCCAATTGCAACTCTTTGTCTTTCTCCTCCTGAAAGCTCATTAGGTAGATGATCTCCTCTATGAGTTAATTTAACATTTTTTAATATTTCATCAATTCTTTTTGATTTTAAATCTCCACTAACTTTTTGGAACATCATTGGAAGCCCAATATTTTCTTTTGCAGTAAGTGTGGGAATTAAATTAAATGTTTGAAATACAAACCCTATTTTTCTACCTCTTAATTGAGCTAAATCTGATTCTTCAAAATGTTCAATATTTTGACCATCGAGCCAAACATTTCCTTTTGTTGGAAGGTCTAAAGCACCAACCATGTTCATCATTGTACTTTTTCCAGAACCACTTGGTCCAACAATTGCAACAAAATCTCCCTTGTTTATCTTTACATTTACCCCATCCAAAGCTTTGACTAAACTGTGTCCCATTTCATAATGTTTTTCCACATGTTTTAATTCTATTGCTATTTCTTGTTTCATCTTAATTTTCTCAGAATTAGGTTCTGAGGCCCACACCTCAAAATTAATGATTAGAGTATGTATTTAAATTTATCTAATCGCAAGTTTTAAAAACAATCTTTAAGCAATAATAATATGATAGTTCCAGTTAGATGTTACTAAAAAGAAAAGTATTTAAGGCACACTATCTTTAATTTTCTATGGAACAAATCATGTTCAAATTAAATCCTCTCTTTCAGAAGAAAATCTTTGAAAAATTAATAAATATGTTTGGAAATTCATTTAGGGCAGGGGAAATTTTAGGACTTCCAGCTTCATCAATTCGAGCATATAAAAATATTTATTTTAAAACAGTCCAAAAAGAATTGATTGAAAAATTAATTAGTTTAGAAATCACAAAAATTCAAGAGTTACATGAAAATGTTTTAGAAATTAAAAATAAAAAAGAGATTATTGAAGGTTGTCTTGAAATTGGAAGGAAGAAAAGAAAAGATTATTTTGAGGAAATTAGAAAAAACATGCCTTCTTTAAACGAAATTATTTCAAATGGAAAATTAGATTTTTCAAAATGGTTTCATAAATATCTTCCCTTGGTGAATTCTAATTTGCGTTCTCTAAGATTTAAAGAAGAGGAGGATTATTTTATTTTAAATTACAATAATTTTACAAAGGAAGGGTTTAAAGATTTTGAGATTAAAATTCCTTCTAAATTTAATTTGGGGGATGATTTTGTTTATTTTTTCGGGCTATGGTGCGGAGATAGAAGCGGGGGAAAGAGATTTGGTATTTTTAATCAAGAAGAAAATATCTTAGATTTTTCAGAAAGATTTTTAAAAAGTATTTTTCAAAAACCAAAAAGATTTCTTTACATAAAACAAAATGAAATTGTGCCAGAAATTCCATATTATAAAAAAATAATAATAGATAGGCCTGGAAAAGGGTGGGCAATATCAACACATGTAACTAATGGTATTCTTTCTTCTTTCTTCTATTATCTTTTAGAAAATATTGAAGATCTTCTTAAGCATTTAGATCTAAGAATTTTTTTTGCAGGTTTATTTGATGCAGAGGGGAATGTTTCATTTTATAATAAATCTTTTAGGTGGGCATGTAAAAATAAAGGATTAATAAAAACATATTCAAAATTTCTTGGAGAATTGGATTTATATAAAAATTATGACGGGGGTTGTTTAATTTCTTATAATAAGAAAGCTTTTTATGATAATATTTTCCCCCATCTAAAACATAAAAAAAAGAGGAATCATAGTTTATTTTTATGCAAAGGTGAAGGGGAAATTCCTTCTGATTTAAAGAATGTTTTAAATTATATAGAAAAAAATACTTTTTCCACACAAAAAGAGATTGCGAAAGCTTTAAAAAAGTCGAAAGTTTACTCAGAATTAGGATTGTTAAGGGAATTTGGCTTTATTTTAGCTGAAGACTATCCTTTAAGATTTAAATTAAATAATGAAAATAAAATATAGTTTCAGGAGCTTAAAATCATAATTCCGGTGCGTTGTTTTTCATGCGGAAAGCCAATAGGCCACTTGTGGGAAGAATATAAAAAAAGAGTAGCAGCAGGCGAATCTTCAAAAAAGGTTTTAGATGATTTAGGGCTAGAAAG
>Ga0222703_1000122_pt1 | contig 18724 bp, 43 predicted proteins | sample AntAcemetage1506_FD_179827 | JGI IMG/M metagenome (GOLD analysis project Ga0222703, IMG submission 179827) | Saline water microbial communities from Ace Lake, Antarctica - #1506 | ecosystem: Environmental > Aquatic > Non-marine Saline and Alkaline > Saline | place: Antarctica: Ace Lake...
CCTTAACTAACTAACTAACTCTCTTGCTAGCAATAAAATTATACCCTTAAAATCCAACCTTCTCCACTTTTTTAAAAATATACCCTAAAAATCCAGTCCTCTCCACTTTTTTAAAGTGTACCAGCATGTTCATACTCTAAAATATCTTTTTTAATCTTCTTTTTTCTTTTTGGGTGTAATGTGAATCTTATTTTCATCTTTTCACCATTTCATATTCCCATTCATCATAAATTTTATTATAAAACCAATTTCTTAAACGATAATAACAAAACATTAAACTTCTTAAATGACCTTTAACTTTTATGTCAAATAGTGGTTTGTTTTGACCATATTTTAATCTTGCATTTCCTGTTAAACCATGATAATATGCAAAAGTATGTACAGGTCTAACATGAGCATAAGTATGGCTAGTTGTGGGTACTCTAATTTTAAGGACACCATCTTTTTTTAAAATACGATGACATTCGACAACAAGCTGGTATTCATTATTAATATGTTCAATAGTATGATTCATAACTATTTCATCAACAGAATTATTATCAAAGGGTAATGGTTTTTCTAAATCAATATATGTAATACCAGTTCCTTTTTGATATTTATCATAATTAATATATCCTTCTAGCAATGTTTTTCCACAACCAAAATTAAGTTTCATGCTGATTTCCCCTTAAATTCTAATATTTTCAACCCAAATGTTTTAACAAAAGAATTAAGCCTTCTTTTATTATCAACGGTTTTATAAGTTTTCATATTTCACCTATGTTATATCAATAATTTCTGTTGTATCATAAAATGGAAAATATACACTTCCATTATAATAAAATGTATGAGTTTTAATATTCATAATATCCCTATAATCAATTTTTTTAACTCTAAAAATATTTTTATAATCAGTTTCAGAGCAATACATTAAAATATCAACTTGCTTCCTTAATCTAATATCAACTTGTCCTATATCCTGTGTTGTAAAATATAAGATAACTCCTAAATGCCTTGTTTGTAAAATAAAATGTGTTAATGCTTTTACCGTTTTATTTGCATGACTTCTTGAGTCCATAAACATATGCATTTCGTCAATAAATAATCTGGCATTTTTTAAAGATGATTTAATATTAAATAATTCATCTCCATTAATATATCTATAGGGTATTTCTTTTAATTTATAATTAGTTACTATTTGACATTCTGTTAAAGGTTCTATAATATGTTCTTCATCTAATTTTTCAGATAGTTTGTAATTATTATACCAATTATCAACAGATTCTTTATTGGCAAAATATTCTTTATATGCCATTCTGGTTTGTAGTAATGTTTTACCAGAACCTATTGAACCAACAATTCCGATAATCATTTGTACTCCTTAAAGAATATATTTGTAGAAATGTTGCATTGTTTATATTTGTGCAACATGTATAATGTCAGTAGGCATGACTGTCCATTTCCTTTTTCTGTAATCATAATTTCACCAAATATGGAATAGATATTAATGTCAATAACTGGGCACCTAAAATTAATAAAAAGAATAAGATAATAAGGGATAAATAAAAAACCCTGTTATCCATTACTTTAAGTATTCTTTCACTAAACATACTTTCTCCCTTTTACCAGAATGTTTATGATGGTTATTTGCAACAGCAGTTATTGTAAAAATATTAATTTTTCCAGCTTCTTTTAAAATAACATCAACATCTTTATTCAATTGCTCACGCTTAAAAGAATTACTACGGAAGAATTTTGGGTTTTGATAAAATAGAACATCTGCCTTACTTGGTATGCTTAATTTGTGCATCCAATAATTTTTATCCACTTATAACATCTCCTCCTAAATTTTTATTCTGTCATCTTTGTTTTACCTGTTCTTATATTTTTTAAATTGTTTATAACCTCAACTCCTTTTTTGCTAAATTGTATTCTTTAATAAATTCCTTTGCAGTAAATTCTGACATATTAGTTTTCATCATTTCTTGTGCATAAGGCTCTAATCGTTTTTCCAATACTGGATTTTTATTGCATTCAGTTTCAATTTTGCGTAATTTTTTAATTAGTCTTAATCTACTTATAACATCACCTCATTTTATAATGATGCTGTAATTAATGCAAGGCACATTATTACTGATATTGCAATTCCAATTAATACTTTAGCATCAATAGGTGCATCTCTTGTTGCCAACCAGTATACTAGAAGAACTATCATTATTGTTATTATTAAGAATGTCCACCATGCAGAAGTACCATATTCAGCATCTTCATATCCAGCTTTATTTAATGTGAATCCGTCAACTGCAAACCATGTTGATTTATCTACAGTTGTTGTAATATTAATATATTCCAATTCATCAACATTTGGTGCAGATATATTAACCATTGGATTCCAATTTGAATAATCTAAAATAGTTCCAGAAGCATCATACAAAGTACCATTAAATGTATCATCTGTCCAATTAAAGTCAACGCTTGCACGATACCATGTTTTATTAACAATAGATGCAGTTAAAAGAACACCATCATTATTATTTAAATTACACGTTGTGTTACTTATATTCCACATGCAAAGAATATCGGTTCTTTCATCATTCATAAGTCTTACCGATACATTGCTATGTTCATTGTCAGTTGCATTTATCAAAAACCAAAATTCAAATCTTAAATATGGATATTGTGGGATAAGTTGAAAATCGGCATATCCATCTGATACTGCAACAAGACTTTCATTAATTAAATATGATTGCAAACCAGCTTTATATGTTTCATTGGTAACATTTGCATATCCATACGGTTCAGTTTCAGTATAAGTGTACCAATCTGCAACAGGATTTGTATCAACAACTTCATCTTCAAATCCTTCTGTTTTGATTATCAATGCAGATACAGATGATGCTAGGATTAAACCTAATATCAAAAGTACCACACCAGCGTTTAATTTATTTTTCGTTTTTATTTTCATTTTCATTCTCCTATATAGTGATACTATCACCATCACTTTTTTTCTTTTTAATGCTTTTTGGTTTAGATATTGCAACAGTACCTTTTCGTTGATATAGAATACCGTTTATCACAATAAAGTTTTCACCAGCTTTTCCATATTTTGCTTTTATTTGTTTTTTAGATGGTTGTGGTTGCCTTTGTACAGTTGTACCTTTTTGTCTTGATTTAACCCTTTTTTGTTGTTCTCTAACTTTAGTTAACATCTTTCCAGAAAGAGATGTTTCCCTTTTTAATTCTTGCAGTTGCAATTTTCTTTGTTTATGTTCAAGTTGTCTTTGCCTTTTAGATTGCAATGCTTCCATTTTTTTAGTTTGTTCTTCAATTCGTTGTTCTTGCTTTTTTTCCCTGACATCAATTCTTTTATGTGGGGCATCTGTTCTTACACCAAATTTTAAAAGTTTTTCTTTTGTAGTTGGCTTCTTTTTTAGATTTTCTAAATTTTCTTCTTCCATTATTTTCACTTCCTATTTTGACCCATTCCTTCTTCTAACGCTTCCAATCTTTTCATTGTTGATATTTGTTGTGTCATTTGTACAGCTTCATTTCTTCCCTTACGCTTTAATGAAACTCTTAAAGCCAAGAAGTTATCAGCCATTTGTTTTAATAACGGTATCTCATATTCAGATGCCATTTGATATATTTGTGTTAATTTGGCAATATCTCTTGCATTTAAATCTGTTTTTTTATTGATATTTTCTTCATTGAACATCAAGTCAATAGACTTTGAAAAGTCAGTAGAAGAACCAACCATGAATGTGTCATCATCTATTACAGGAGTTTCGCTCATATTCCAATCGCCCTTGTTATATTTAATATCAATATCAATGACACTACTGATACACCAGCAGAAATGAAAGATGCCATTATTAATATTTTCTCCATTTGAGTAAATTCAGATTCACCAAATACGTTTAATATTTTTTTGTTAGTTGCATTTTTAACAGCCTTACTGTCTATTTTCAATTTAGCGGATTTCATTGACTTGTCAACATCAAATTCAACTGGAAGTGAGTATCCTTCAACATACAAAGCACGCAATACCGTTATGAATCCAAGTATTTTTCCTATTCTATATCCTCTTATGTCATATTGATTTTTGTCCAATTCAAATGTTTTTTCACCAGCTTTTATGGGTTTTGTTTTATATGTCCCATTCTTTCTTAATACGGTGCACCAAATTTTCATACTTATTCTATTTCCTCCTAAATTCATATTTCATGTCTAAGGTATATACAGCAATGATTAATGCAATAGATGAAAATGTTATATATCCTAAATAAATATTAACTGCAAAATATTCTGGGACAATGAATATTGATGCGATTACTGTATATGGAACAAGCATCATGGCAAGTAAATATGTCATTCCTTCACTTTCTGACCTATGCCATAAATAGAATAAAAAACACCATAATGAAAATATGAACATTGTAGAAGATAAGTTAAAATTACCTAAAGCAAGCGCTATCTCACTTTTGCCTTCAGTAACAAAACCAATAAAACTATCATAATTAACAACATTATTATAACTGGCATTAATCCAAGCAGGAGAACGAGCAGTATTACTTACACGAACTTCATCAATAGAACCATTAAAAAAAGCAGAAAAACCAGAAGCCATACGATTACGAGAACCAATAGTTAAAGGATAACCACTTTGAAGAATAGCACCAGTAAGTACAGGAACAAGTTTGTGAATGACCGTATCAATATAAAAAGAAGAATCATTTAACAAACTATCATAAGTTAAAACCAAATGAATAACAGATAAATCATTTGTGTTAGAAACCTCTATTAGATTATGAGTAGTAATGTTGCGAGTACGAGCATCACCATCGTTATTAGATAAAAAATGAATGAAATAATCACCAGTCCACTGAGTACCAAACGGTTTCCAAATAACAGTCTGAGGAGCATCCAGCTTCCGAGATTTAACCCAACAAGAAACACTTAAATCATCATTAGACAAACTACCATCATCAGGAACAAGAACATAATCATCAACACCATCAAAATCCTGAGAATAACCAACAGCACCATAAGAACTTAAAATAGGCTCGTTAACACCCTTTTTAGTACCATCATTATTATAACTGGTAGAATCCAAAATATCACCTGTGGTATTATCATTCATATGTTGAACCATAACAAAATTATCATCCCAAACAGCAGAAGCATTATTATCAAAAACATCAGTAAGAGCATCACAATACAACCAGAAATAAGTATCAAAACTAGAAGAAACTTTTGTTATATTAACCCATAACAAACTCTCAGTAGTGTTCCAAACATCAATCTCATATTCATAAGTAAAATGATTAGTATCATCCACAAAACAAAAATCAACAGCACATTCAGAAACATAACTAGCATTAAGCTTAAGCAACAAAGGATAATTAATCAAATCATCATCAATATAATCATGGTTAATACTAAAATGATACCTAGCACCATAATTATCATTATACCAAATATCAGGTATATCTTCACATTGTACAGATAAAACAAATGTACTGCTTACCAGTATAAAACAACTCAGTACAAGAACCCAATCACTTAGTTTTGTTTTCAATCTTTCACCTTTTAACCTGGTATAATTGCATCTATGCCTTGAATTATTAACTCACCAAATCTAAAGAATAAAGGTGCAATACCAAGTAATAAAATTATCCACATTGGAATTAAAAATACAAGCATGGCACTTTTTAATAAATTTGGCATACCTTCTTCACCATCTGGTATAATATGTAAAGTAAGCATTGACCATCCTACACTTACAGCCATCCCTGCTTTGTCAACCCAATCTGTAATCATGGTAGTATCTAAATATTCAGCCACTTCCTCTTCTGGGTCAACATCATTAATATATTCTGGATACCATACATTTTTAATATCATATCTAAAATTAGAAAATGGCAAAGCAACCAACCAGCTTTTTTCATCAAGATACGGAGAATTAGCCCACCAGTCATACCCAGTTGGATATTTGTCAAATAAATTTTCACCAGTACCCCAATGATAATCTAATTTAATTTTATTAATTGGATTTATAATCCAAGATTTATCAGCTTGGGCATAATAAGCCATCCAAGGAGTAAGCCTGTCATTTGAATCGATTATGTCAATTTTTGTCATTATGTATATGCTATTTATCCAATATTCAAAAGTTACAATATTTGTACCATTTGTTAACACATTTATTATAGATGGTGGCATATCTAATACCCCACCACGCATACGTTCAAATCTATCCCAATCGGATGATTCACCATATACCATATATGCAGAAAAATAAATTGTTCCCATAAGAAGGGCAACTACTACAATTGCGTTATGATTAACATTCATTTTATCACCTTCTTATAAAAAATATAATTGCAGTTGTAATTAATGTAACAATCAATAAATATACAAGCCACATAGGGAAAAATCCAAGTGATGTTGATAAACCAAGTCCTAATATACCGAAAAATCCATATCCAATAACTGGGAAGTCAAAACCTGTTGATGCTGTTAAACCAAATGGTATGCATAAGAATACTCCTACTATAATTGCACCGACATAAGGATTAAATTCATCTGGTATTATTGCATCAGCCCAATCCCCAGCATCATCATCTACATCGTCATCATCTGGTGGTGGTTCTTCACCACAATCAGCACTTCTAAAGGTAACAGTAGTTCCTTCAATTATATCGCCATCTGTATCTGCAAGATAGGCAACCCAATCACCTATTGCATCCTGTGGTATTGTGAAATGCCTAACAAATGTTCCTAAACCAACACCGATAGAATACATATGGTCAGCATCTAAAATTATTTCAATACTTCCAATACTACTTATATATTTACCTTCAAATGTTATGTAACCACCAACACAAACATCGGTAGGAGTTGTTATGGATAACAAATTTTGTAATGATGAACCAGTAACGAAAAACTGTTCAATGTCCTCATTATAAGTAGTAGCTCCAGTTGTATTAAAAAGCATAAGTGTCCACCAGCCTTCAACATCACAATATATAAAGTCTCCACTTGGTATTAAAGTTGCACCTTGACCAATACCAACATAGTCTTCATAAGTAGATTCATATGGAGAATATACACGTACAGTAAAATCTTGTCCGACAGGAGCAAGAACATTAAAACCAGTATATTCTTTAAACCCAACAATAACATTATATGGGAAAACAGACCAATTTTCAAAACTACCACTACCATCAGAAACGTTTAAAGATATGTTTGTTCCATAATCATCACAGCCACCAAATGGATAACTATAATATCCTCTATCAAGAGCATAAAATGTCCATTCTCCTACTTCAGCATCAGGTGCAAAAGTATGTGTATAAACTGTATCACCGTTGCCACTACCAAAATGACTTTCAAAAAATACATTACTATCAGATGGATTTCGTAAAATAGCCCACCAATCGTTATCACCAGTTACATCAACAGAAATAGATGTTGTATTACTTTGTAAATGTGGGTCAACTGAAAGTAATGTTAAATCATAAGAATTAGGAGAAACTGGTACATTTAAATCATAATATAAACAATATTTTATTCCATAATCTGTGTGTGATGGATAAAAATAAATTCCCTGTTGAATACCATCACCAAAATCTGAGGCATCATCATCATATTTTGAACCTTGTATATTATATTTGTTGGTTGGCAATCCCATCCAAGCAAGATTAACAAAAGGTGCACCAGAATCACCAGTCATACCAAACTCCAAAACTATATCATAAGTACCAACATCAATTCCTAAAAACTTCCAACGTAAAATATATTCATCGGAGGAATCTTGGAAAAAGTAATCAGGAGCACCAATAGATACACCATTAACATAAGCGACATAAGCACTTTTGCTACTATTAACTAAAGTATATTGGTTATCACTAACAAATAAATCTACTGCGTTAATAGTAGAATCACCGAAAGTGGTAATAAATGAATCATGGTATGGTGCATATATATTTATATTACCAATATCACCAGCTGAACATCTTTCATAATCACTATAATCCGCAGGAGAACCTTCCTCTTGACCTGAACCGCCACCTTCACCTCCTAACAAATAATTATAAGCAAAATTATCTATCCACATATATTGTGTGTTACCTAGATACCCTTCATGCCCTTCAACACGAATATAAGAAATATTCCAATTATCACGAATATATCTAGGTGTATCAGTTATATTACTCCAACTTGCTAAACTATCAAAATTACTTATAAAAGATACTTCATCAGTCGCATTCATAGTTATTCTTAAAAAATTCCAACAATCATCAGTCGTCTGAACTAGATGATGTATTTTAGTATCATAATTTTCATGGTCATGATTATACAAATAAAAATAACCATCCTCCCATTCCAAATAAATAATTAGTTCATCATCAGTATTAAAAAAATTCATATGAATATCACAATGTTGATTATCTGTAATATACCACCAAAAACTTATACTTTTAGTCGGTACAGATAAATTTATATAATAGTAATCCAAATTATTCATTATCTTATGTTTCCAAGACCGAGAACCTGCATAAACAGGGTCATCATCAACAGCACAAGCACTATTTGTTTGGTCACCATCAAAAGTTATTCCATTCATAGTAGAAAAATTATCAAGAACAGTAGCACCTTCAAAAGTATTAAAAACATCACCCTCAGTAGCAATAACAGGAGTTGTTGCTAATCCTAAAATTAAAGTCATCATTAACATTAAGCTAAAACTTATAGAAATTATTTTATTTTTTTTCATTTGGTTATACCTCTTATTTGTTTTTTGTTAAATAAAAGATTTTAAAGTGAGGAAGGGAAAGAACTCCCTTCCCTTTTTGTGGTGATATAGAAAATGTGATACTGTTTAAACAGCACCGAGAGCCTTGGCACCTCCGTACAATATCAAAACTGCGTAAATTGTTAAAACTGCACCAACTACTGCAGCAGCAGCAGTTCCTGTAACGTTTGCATCATTTGTAACTGTGGCAATTCCTGATGCTAAAGACGGCATCAAAAGAATACCAATTAACATCATAATAAAGGTTTTAATTATACTCATTTTTTGCTTTTCACCTAATATATATATGGGTATAGGGGTATATATACTTTACTATATACATTTTTTAGTACCCAAATATATATATATCTATATACACTAAAATGTATATATAAATATATACGATATGCTATTTTTATATATATATAGCCTATTAAATATATTTATATACCCTAAAATGTATATATAAATATATACGATATGCTATTTTTATATATATATAGCCTATTAAATATATTTATATACCCTAAAGCCCATACCAAGTTTAGGTGATATGGCAAAATGAATATTTTTTTAAGAAGGGTTGGGCATAGACAATCCAATTTACCATCTTTTAACATACTCACAGAATTTTGCCATATTATCCCCTCCCACAACTGAGTTGATATTATAGATAACGTAATTGCAAAAAGATATGAACCTAAGCCATCAATATCCAAGATGATGGCAAGACGAGATGCTGGGTACAAAACCAAAAAACTTATGAATTATTGTTTAGAAAATGGTGCATATTCAAATAAAAATTTAAAGATTCAAATGTCAAAAGGTGCATCATCTTATAATCCAGCAGAAAAGGTTTTAGTAAAATCTGTATCAACATTTAGAAAATGGGAAGGTAAAATGATACAAGTAGAACTAAAACAATATTTAACAGCAAATAAAGATTTTTTAGCATATTTTAAAAATGAGAATGAGGAATTATATAATGAGTTTAAAGATTTGATAATTGATGAAGTAAAAGAAATACAAACGGAAGAAGTTGATGTTTTAGAAATAATGGTGAAAAAGCGTCATGAGAAAGAAGATGAATATGAAGAGTGTATAAATGAATATAAAGAAAGAATTAATAAAAATATGTCTTGATAAATATGAAAATGGTGATTGGTATTATACAACAAATGTTAATAGCAATAGTCTTTCAAAAGATGAAGTTTTATTAACAGATAAACTTGTATCTATCATTGGCACACATGTCAAAGAATTAAATTACAAAAAACAAAGGTTATAAAATATGAAAAAAGGGAGTTGGTAATTTGAGTAATTATTCAGAAAAGATGATAGAAGTAATGAATGAAGATAACTTACAAACAAATTCTATTGCAATATCTTCAAAATGTTGCAATAATGATAAGCATGTTATTTTTTGGGATTTTGATTGTAAAAAAGATTTTAAAACATTATCAAAAATAGAAAAGGTTTTAAATTCAACATCAGATGTTTTTAAATTGGATAAAATATTTATCTTTGAAAGTAGAGGTGGCTATAACGCAATTTGTTTAAATATGCTTCCTTTTGAAGATGTTTATAATATCAAAAATAAAACTATGCATGATGACCAAAAACATAATGATTTTGGTTATGATAGATTATTTTGGAGATGGAGAATAGGCAATGATAAAAAATTAATATCTTCAATTAATCACCCATTTAAAAAATATACCTGTTCATATGCACATATGTTATTTTTAAATAAACAATATCATACAGATATAACATCCGATTATACTTATGATGATGAAAAAATGGTTTTAATAGCAGGATATTGGAGTTGGAAGGAGGCATGTAATGACAAACTGGAAAGAAATAAAATGTTATGAATGTAAAAATTGCAATAGAAAAGGTAAGCCAAGTATATCAAAAGGTAGTGCACATTGCCGTGCACATAGAGGAATTTTATCAAATGAAGATATTACAATATGGACTTGGATTAAAACAAATATATTTCTAAAAGAAATTAAAAAAAGTGGGAATAGGTAATTAAAAATGAATAATATGATTGAGCAGATTACTTGGCATTTAGATGATATAAAAAAGGATATTAGCCCTATATCATACACGCAACAAGCTAGAAAAATCAAACATAATATAATGTCGATAGAAGATATATTGAAAAAAATAAATGAGGAGCTTAATAATGCCATTTAGAGAAAAGTACATTAAATTTCCAGAACACGTGCCAGAACATGAAAAACTAAAATATTCAGGAGTAAAAAGTTATAAAGAATTTATAGATAGATTTGAAGAATGGATTGATGCTGACCAATTAGACCAGATTAAAAATGAAAAATTACCAGATGAATCTAGGAATTTTTTATTACATAATGAACTAGAAACATGGTTTTTAGAACAGGCAGAAGATAAACCTTGGCAATCTTGGCAACCAACACAAAAGCAAATGAATGTTTTTACAGGTAAACATGATTTACCTTATCATAATGTGCATGAAGTTGAAAAAAGACATGAAGCAAGATATGAATTTGGGGGCAAAGATTTCGATTATTATTATAATAGAAGTACACACGTTTTTGCAGATTTAAGGAGAGATGCAAAAAGAGATGTTGTAGAAAATATAAAAGAAACAGAAGTTAATTTTACATATGGTAGAAGGTTAGTTTTAAGAGATACAAAAGGAAGATTTGTTAAACATTTAAAAGATTCTGAAACTGGAAAATGGTTGATATAATGACAAGAAAATTATATTCAGAAGAAGAAATAAAAGAAACTGAAGTTGGTTTTTTTTATGGTAGAAGGTTAGTTTTAAGAGATACAAAAGGAAGATTTGTTAAACATTTAAAAGATTCTGAAACTGGAAAATGGTTGATATAATGAAACTTAAAGAATTTGGTAAAACAATAATATTCTTTATGAATCCTATTGCTTTATTTACATATCTAGTTTGCCTTTCAGAATACATTAAAATTATAAACAAAGAATATACAAAAAAGGTTAAATTAGAGAAAATGATTTATAGATTTAATAGGTTCTAAAAGAATGATGGAATATGAAAAAAGAAATTGAACATATGAAAATTGTAAAATATTATTCAGAGCAAGAAATAGATTCGGCATTATTAAATAGTTATGAACGTAACCAATTTAACTCCAGTTACTTCTGGAGTTATTTAAAAAAATTAGAGTTATAAGGTTGAATGGTTGCCTTATAATGAAGGTGCAAAATCCCATCATCGTGTATACGCCAATCACATAATAAACAATGCACCTTCATTTAAACCATAAAAATATAAAGAGGTAGAAAAGAAATGACGAAAGAAGAAGAAATAGGAAAAGAAGAAGAACAACCGTTAGGAATAGGAACAGACGCAGAAGATGACATAATAGAAGTGCAAGAAGCATTAAAAATTGCAGATGGTGCTCATTCAGGAATCATTGACAATGCTGTGCATGAAACAAGAGGTAATGAAGGACAATATGATTACCTCGATATTTATGTCAATACCATAGATGATAATGGAAATGAAGTAACCATTAAAACAGGTTTTCCATTTTACATTTCTGAATCATCTGGACTTGGTGGAATTTTGTACAAAACTGGTATGAAATTTAATGCTGGAGATAAGCTAGGATTGTCCGACATAAAAAAACAGTTGGTTGGAAAGAAAATAATTTTCCAAACTTTCACCGAAGATAAATTTGCCCGAATTATGAATAACACAATTAAATTCGAGTAGATAAAATGGAATCGCTGTTGTATAACGCAGGTTTGGCAACTGGTTTTGTCGGTGGATTTGCTTTTGGTTTGTTATTCATAGTTGCAATTGCATATTTTTATGCACATCTGCAAAAAGCAGATACTGCAAGATACATACAAAGACTTTCACCCGAAAATAAAGACACCGTCATTACCGAAATAAAAGCGTTGAAAGAGCAACTTCTTGAAGTCGCCGAAATGACAAACACCAAATTTTTTAATTCAATGTATAATGATTTAGTTTCATTATCTGCATGGGTTAAAAGAAAATGGGTGCCATAAATGGTATATCGTAAATTATACTTTGTCAAAATAGCTTCATTAGAACCTATTTCAAATGACAAAGTTTTTCTTTCTTTATCCAAGAACATAAAAGATTCACATATACAATTAATAAATGCAGAGGAGGTAATATTAAAATGAAAGATGAAAAAGATTTAAACATGAAATATGTTGTAATGAAAATAAGTGATATTGAAAAATATATGTCTTTTGACAAACAACAAATATTTTGGTCACTTTTTTGGGAAATGATTGACACGAAGGAAATTCATAAAACATCAGATAAGATATATAATAAACTTTGGAAGGAGTGATATTAAAATGAACGGATATTGTAAATTATTTGAAGCTGGAGTATCTACACCAGATAACTGTGAATTTTGTCATTATCATACATCATATGACATAAGAACAAATAAATTGGAATGCAACTATTTTAAAAAGGAGGAATAAAATGAAAAAAACTACACAATTAAAACTAGAAGATTTTGGATTAACATTTTAAAGGAAACGATAATATGTTAGAACTAACATGTGACATTGCAAGATTAACATATATAATGGATATATCTTCAATTATGGACAAAGATGTTGTATTTGAAACTAAAAAAAATATTCTTGAAGTAAGATGTTTTGCGATAGACAAAAGCTCAATGCTTAAAATAGATATAGATATAACATCATTTGATTCGTATAAAACAAGTGGTTTTAAATTTTGTATTGATACAGATATAGCCAAAAAGTTTTTAAGGATATTTAAACCAGATGATATAGTACATTTAGCCTATCTTGAGGAAAGCAATATAATAAAGTTATCATGCAATAAAAAATATCGCAAAATTGAATTAATTGATTTATCAACTTGTTCAATACCAAATGAAATTCCTGAGCCAGATTGTAATTTCATATGTGATGTAAATGCAAAAAGTTTTATAGAATCTTTAAAAGTATGTAATTTATCATCAGATGTTATTCGTATAATATCGACGGACAACGAATTACAATTAGATGGATTTGATGAAAAATCAGGTTGCTCAATAAATTACCAAAAAATATACAAAAAATATGGAATAGTAGAAAGTTTATATGGTTCTGAAAGGATAAACGATATATGCACATTCTTTCCAGAAACCATAAATATAAAATTACATTCAAAAGAAAAAGAACATACATATTTTCCAGTTATATTTACATTTACCATACGTGACAATATAGGTACTTTTACCTATATATTAGCTCCACGAGTTGAGGTAGAATAATGAAATGTCCAAAATGTAATACCGTTTTACAAATAGAAACAAGAAATGGAAAAGAAATAAGAACTTGTAATAATTGTGAATATTTAGAAGTTATAAAAATTGAAGAAGAAGATAATAAAAAAGATATAGATGAAACATATAAGCAATATGATTTATTTGGAAATATTACAGAAGTTAAAAAAGTAAAAACTTCAAAAGATAGTTTAAAGATATATCCATTATCTGTTTTTGATAGTAAGCAAGGAAAATGGTTACAAAGAAAAAAAGATTGGAAAAAAATGTTTAAATTTGATTATGAAGGAAGAAAAACTGGAATTACATATGCTGGCAAAGTTGGTACAATGATTAATGAAGGCATAAGTGTTTTTGACCCGGTACTATGTGAATTATCTTATAAATGGTTTTGCCCAAAAAATGGAAAGATATTAGACCCATTTGCTGGTGGAGCAGTTCGTGGAATTGTAGCAGAACACCTTGGGTTTAAATATACTGGAATAGATTTGTCAGAAAAACAAATTGGAATAAACAATAAAAAAGCTGAGATATTAAAATTAAAACCAAAATGGATAGTAGGAAATAGTTTGGATATAAATAAATTAGTTAAAGATAATGATTTTGACTTCTTTTATACTTGCCCACCATATTATAATCTAGAACATTATACTGAAGATAGTAAGGATTTATCAAATTACACATCATATAACAACTTTTTAAAAGAATATAAAACTATAATACATACATCATTATCTAAACTAAAAAATAATCGTTTTGCTGGTATTGTAGTTGGAAATTTTAGAGATAATGATGGGTTTGTTCACGATTTTGCAGGAGATACTACAAGAATGTTTGAGGAAGCTAACTTTAAATTATATAATGATTGTATATATCTACAAGCAATTGGAACTGCGTATATTCGTTCAAAAAGTGGTTTTAAATATCGTAAAATAATGAAAATACATCAACATTTACTAATATATTACAAAGGTATTACATCAGATATACCCAATGTTATGAACAAATAGAAAATGTATGTACACAAATATATACATATAGTAGCAAACTATATATACCACTTAAGACATACATTATATTAGGAGATAAGAAAAATGAATAAAGATGTAGAAACCAAAAAAGCTCTTGATTTCATAAGAGCAAACGCAGGTGCCGTACCAAAAACAACCCGAACATCATCAAGCTGGGTAATACCAGAAGATATTGTCAATGAAATAGTCGCAAAAATAGATGAATTTGATGGTGCATGTTCAATACCATTGCCAGCTCTAAATAAGCTATTTGGTTGGAAAGAAACATCTGCAAGGTCAGGATATTTAAGAAGGAAATTAACCGAAGCATACACACCAGCAGATGACAAAGTTTGGCATGTTGGAACACGCAATAAGAAAGCAGTATATGTGTTCTCAATCGTGGAGGAACTCGAAGAGGAGTAATCCTCCTCTTTTATTTTTTATTGTGGTGATATGAAATGAAAACGGAAACTGTAAATCTAATAAAAGCCAACATCCCAAAATCAAGCAACAAAAGAACAGAAATAACATATCCAATAGATACGTGCATCTTTGGAAACACAAATGGAATTTTGTACATTGGTACACATTCAATAGTATTAAAAGAAGGATATACCTGCAAACTAAATCACAATGGCATATGGGAAATTGTAAGGGATGAATAAAATGGCAACAGAATGGAATGAGTTTGGTCAGTTTTTTGCAGATAGACCTTGTAGATGCACTGGTGGAAGAAGATATACCAAACACGTAATAGCATTGGGCATCAGAGAATGTTTGGAATGTGGAGCATTAAAGGAGGAATAAAATGAAACAATTAAAAAAATCTGACCATTGCAACATGTCAGAAGTTGATATAATAGCAAAATCTTTTAAGCTGTTGAAAAAAGAATATCCATCTGCCGAACTTGAATATCATAGAGGAAATAAAATATGGTGGTATCATATAACTCTTGGTAGTAAACATAAAATTTTACATGCCAGTATAATAACAGCATTGGCTAGAATCGGGTTATACTATTCGGTATCATCAAATAAAGATATGTTAGGTTTAATACCATAGGAGGAATAAAATGACTGGAATTGGTTTATATGTTGGTTTAGAAAAATACTCTTGTGATATGTGTGGGAATATGGGTTCAAAACCTGAGTATGTTGTGGTTCATAAAGATGGGACTAGAGCAGATATATGTAAGTGCTGTTATAATAAATGTCTTGCATATCCCAAGTTTCAAGAAGGAATAAATTCTGGAGAAATAAAAGTATTAAGGAGGTGAAAAATGAAAACACATAGACATGCAATAATAGATATCGCAGGATTGAACACCGAGTTGGATATTATGCACAGCCATATTACAACATTGCACGATAAGGTGGAAGCATTAACAAAGAAGTTGAAAGGTCAATAGAACTAGGATTTGGAGGAAAGTTAACTAAAGAATTTTATGCCAAAAGTGAATCGGTAAAAAAGGTCAGGCATAGATTAATTTTTGAACTTTTCACTTTCCTACTTTTTATCATAGTAATGGCATGTACATTAATCATAACAACTAACATATTTATACAGCTTGGCACAATCATTATGATGGTAATTGGGACAATCGCAATAATAAAAAACCTTGCAGTATGGAACGAAATATTTGGAATTGAACAAGAAAGGATGGCTCAATATGAATATGAAGAAAGAAATAAACATAATAATTAAAATGACGCAAAAAGATATGTTACTGTTATTAGTAATGATAGGAGTAACATTAATCTTGGTGTCCATCATACCAATGTGGCTTGTCGGAATAGTCATGTTGGCATCTGTATCTGCAATGATGGTACTGAATGAATTTAACAAAGGAATGTAATTATGAAAATAGAAATAATAAAAGCACTTATATATCTTGGCTTAATAATATGCATCTTAATATTATCAACAAATTATTTACCACCAGAAGAACCGTCAGGATGCACACCAAATTATTCAGTATGGGACATGCTTATACCAATAATTTATATATTTGTTTGCATATTTCTAGTAACCAGAATATTAAAAATATTAACAACAGATGACAAGAATGAACCAAAAAAATAAAGACTTAATCATATGCTTCTTTGTTGCATTTGTAGGAATATACGGTTCTATAATTGACTTTAATACAGAAAACAAATTGTTACCTTCGCTTTGGTCAATAAACATAAAATTAGATTATGCAATATTTGAAAGGGAATATGAAATGTCGTCAGTATGGTTTATATTTATAATGTTCGGTATCATGCTAATAATAATAAATATATTAGAATTGAAATCTAAATATAAAGGAAAAGCATTATTAAAACATGTGAAAAAAATTGTAGGTGATAAAATAGATGAAGGAAAAGACGAATATAAAATATGGAAAGGAAATAGAAATGAGTAGAGTAAATAGTTTATTAGAACAGGCTGGTTATCATAACCCAAATGAAAGGTTAAAAGAACATGCAACAATAAGAATATATGAAGATAAACAAATGTATGTTAGACTAGATGAAATTGAAAGAAAGATAGGAATTGTAATAAAGATGTTGGCTAAACTTGGTTATGTTTTGGAAGGTAAAAGATGAAAATAATTTGTGATGAATGTGGGATAGAATTTAGAAGAAAAACTTGTTTATCAGAATTTAATAGATACCCTAACCACTTTTGCAGTACAAAATGTGTGGGTAAATATAGAGGAAAGCATACAGGAAACACAAAATGGGATAAAAAATCATATCAAAAAGTAAACTGGTTAAATAAGTTAAGAAAAATGATGGAATCTGATAAAAAAGCGTTGGAAGGGATGTTTTAACCAAAAATTATATATAGCCCTAATGACATATAGATATGGTGATATAGAAATGAAAGAAGATACGCATTTAGAAAAATATTTGAAAATAACAAAAAACAATAAGAAAGAAATAAGAGGAACAGTTGCACGATGGCTAAATGAATCAATATATAGAAAAAAAGAATTAGTCTCTGAAATTAATTACCTAAACACTTTATTAATTGAAGTGGAATTAAAAATTAAAGAGTATGACTGTTATGTAAATAGATGAACAACTTAAAATACAAAGATAAAATCTGATAAAAAAGCGTTGGAAGGAATGTTTGTATGAAATACACAAAAATTGAAGTTGATTTAAAAAAATGTTCATTGCCAACTATAATTGAAATTTGGTTGTATTCAAAAGAAAACAATAAATTATCAGATTTATTAGAAACACACTTTAGTTTAGAATTAAAAGAATTAATTAGTGATTATATGACAGATGAACTATAAAACGAATGTTTGCATGAATAAACAAAAAAATATATATACCACTAAACCCATATCATCATGGTGATATAATGAATAAAGAAGAAAAAGCGTTAAAGGCAATATTAGAATATGCAGATGAACAATATGAAAAAATGATGCCAAGACTTGAAAAATTATACAAACATACTGAAAAATTGGTTAATGAATCACGAGAATGGAGAAAACAACTTAAAAAGGATTTTCCAAGTTTTTTTTAACCCTATATTTTTAAAAAAGTGGAGAGGGTTGGATTTTAAGGGTATAATTTTATTGCTAGCAAGAGAGTTAGTTAGTTAGTTAAGG
>Ga0222703_1000126_pt1 | contig 18158 bp, 22 predicted proteins | sample AntAcemetage1506_FD_179827 | JGI IMG/M metagenome (GOLD analysis project Ga0222703, IMG submission 179827) | Saline water microbial communities from Ace Lake, Antarctica - #1506 | ecosystem: Environmental > Aquatic > Non-marine Saline and Alkaline > Saline | place: Antarctica: Ace Lake...
TATTAAGTGTAAGAGCAAGATTGAAGTTCCTGAGGCTGATTTGACATTAATTAAAACGAAGAATAACCGGAGCGCGGCAACTGGAAAGTGCCCGACTTGCGGAACGAAGATTTACAAGTTTTTGAATAGCGAAGATGCAAGAAAGCTAGGGGGGGAATAGTTGAGCGAGCTTATTATTGAAGGGCTGGTTTATGGCTTAAATGGATTTGGTGAAGCCCTTAGGAACATTGTTTTAGGATTAAACGAATTAGGAGTAAAGATTCAAATTGTTCCCAAGGGCAGCCAAAAGTCTAGGCTTCCTGAGCACCTAGTTGAAACGCTGGAATCTCTATCTAAAGGGGGAGGTAATTATGAAACCTCTCCCTATCTTTATTTTGGCCTTCCTTGTGGTCCTCACAAAAAATCTTCTGTATGCAACATTGCTTATGTAATGTTTGAGGCCCAGTCCTTAACCGTAGACTCTGTTGATAAATGCAACCAAATGGATTGGATTTGGGTCCCTACTACATTTTGTAGAGACCTATTTGTCTCTGGTGGTGTTAACCCTAAAAAAATAAAGGTTGTTCCGCTTGGAGTAGACGTTGATAGATTCAGCCCGGAAGCCTCAAGAATTAAGTTTCTTCCCGGTTCTTTTAAGTTTTTAAGCGTAATGGATTGGAGCACAAGGAAGGGTGCTGACCTTTTGATTGAAGCCTATTTAGAAGAATTCAACATTGAAGACAACGCCTCCTTGCTTATAAAGATACCGGCAAACGCAAAAAAGCGGGCCCTGAATGATATACGTGTGATTAAAAAGAAAATACTAAAGACCAACCAGCCGCCTATTTATCTTTGTTGCCAAACGCTTCCCTTGGCTGATATGCCAAGCCTTTACAATTCAGTCAATGCCTTTGTCTTACCTTCGAGGGGGGAAGGCTGGGCGCTTCCAGCGGTAGAAGCTATGGCTACTGCCTTGCCGGTAATCACCACCGGAGACGGCTCGATTATGGATTACGCAAACCAAAAGAATGCTTTCTTAATAGAAAACAATGGCTATGCAAAATGTCCTTCTACGGAATGGATTCACCAAGACTACAAGAACAAAGAGTTTGCCTGCCCTGATTTAGAACACCTAAAAAAGCTTATGCGCTTTGTGTATAAAAACAAGGATAAGGCAATAGAAAAAGGCAAGAGAGCTCGTGAGACTATGACAAAGAAGTTTACCTGGAATAAAAGTTGCAGGAGAATGAAGAGATTATTGAAGGACATTTCTGATGGGAAGAACTCCAACAAGAAAACAACTAGCTAAACCAAAGGAGAACCGAGTAAAGGTAGCAATTTGCTTAAATGTTTCTCTTGACGGAAGGTCTGTTTGTTTTCAAGATAGGTCTGCCAAGGTAGGTGGGACCATACATTTAACGGAAGGCGAGATGGGCCTTCCTGGTATAAAGCAGTTCTTTGTAGAAGGCAGATTGAGGATCATTAACGAGGTTTTTGAAGCTAAGATTTCTTTGCCCGGCGACAGCTATGCTTGCTCATCTTCGCAGAAAATCCAGGTTGGCTTTTTTACTGAAAACAGTGCAAGGCAATATAGCGGTGGAAGATATTATGCTTGGATGATGGCTTATGCCCTGGCAAACATTGGGCACAAAGTAACAATAATCTCAGACAAGGTGCCAGTTTTTACCAATGATTTTATTTCTTTTCCAAGCTCTCGAAACCTTGAAATTATTATAGATACTGGGTGGGGGGAGAACATAAAAAACAACTATTTTGATTACGTCGTTGGCTCCCCCAGGGAGGGTGGAATAAAGGCTGTTGAATATGGCCGCAAGCATAACATACCGTCTTGCCTATTGTTGTTTGAAACTCCAAACTATATTAGGAAATACCGGGACGGAGGAGATTCAAAAGATTCTTATTGGGTAGCGTATGCCGCAGCCCTGAAAAAAGCTTCATTCATTTACCCTCTGGCCCATATTATAAAAAAGTATTTGCTGGAATGGATGCCAGGACTTAATCCAGAAAAGATAATCCCTTTATACCCGCCCATAAATAGCATAATTGCCGATTCAGTCCCCGCGACACAGGCAAGAAATGAGATAGTCTTCTGCTCCAGGCTTATTCCATTCAAGCAACCAGACCATATTCTTTTAGCATTGAAAGATATTCCTAACCCCCCAGCCTTGAACATTATTGGAGGAGTTTTTAACTCTGGCTATGTAAAAAAATTGAAAGAAATGGCTAGAGAGTTTCACCTTAAACTGATCTTCCACAATAAGATAAGTGATAGAGAGAAGTTTAAGATAATCAGAGCAAGCAAGCTTTTGGTCCACCCCACCAAGTTTGAAGGGTATGGAATCCCTCCTTCCGAGGCTCTCTATTGCGGAAAGCCGGTAGTAGCTTATGACAATGTAGAAATCTTGAAAGAGGTTTACAAGGACCATATTGATTATGGGAAAGCAGAAGACGGGCCGAAGGGGTTGTCGCGAGCAATCAGCAAGTTGTTGACAGATAAAACATACTACAATAAGAGGTCAAAGGAAGCCGTTACTTTCGCTAAAAACCAATGTAGCTTTGATAGGTTTTGCAGCCAATCAAGAAACTTGTTCCCTCCGGTTTTTATTAGTGCCTGTATGATAGTTCTCAATGAGGAAGAATATATCAAGTATAGCCTGGAATCAATCTATGATTTTGCTGATGAAATAATAATAGTTGAAGGCGCCGTTAAGAAAGCTGCCTTTATGTCTACAACTGATGGCCACTCCATAGATAAAACATTATCAATTATCAAGTCTTTCCCGGACCCGCAAAACAAGATTCGGCTTATTACAAAAACCGGCTTCTGGGAAAACAAGCAGGAAATGCGGGATAAATGCATTGAATTGATGCAGGGGAATTACTTGTTTTTCGTAGATGGGGATGAGGTTTACAAGAAAGAGGACCTAAAACTTCTGAGGAAAAAAGTCAGACAAAATCCGAAGATAGATGTTTTCCATTGGGAACACAACCATTTCTGGAAGAATTTCAACCTTGTCGCTACTGGCTCAATCTGGGAAATGCACCTGTTCCGGTTCTGCAAGAAGCTTCCAGGAATGAAACATACAAAAACTCACGCTATGCTTTCAGACACAAAGGGCCGGACTATATGGTTCAATAATGACTATTACAAACCAAGGTCTCTTTGTATTAAGGAGATTTCTTGTTACCACTTTGCTTATGTGAAAAACCAAAGCAGCGTTGAGAATAAGCTTAAGTTTTACAAGTCGAGAGACGGGCACAGCTTAAAGGTTGTTAACACCCACGCCAATTGGTTGCCTGGTAAGCCAACCCAACCTACACACGGCGGGGGAAGTGCAGAAGCTTTCAAGGGAGACTTGCCAGCAGTTATGAAAGAACACCCTTACGCTAAATAGCGCTTGAAAATGCTTTCGATATTCTTCGCTGTATTTTCCCAGGTAAAAATAGAAGAGACGGTTAAGCCTGATTGGATTAACTTTTCTTGAAGGTGCTTATCATTCCATAACCTTGTAATTGCAGCCGCCATAGCTTGCGGGTCTTTAGATTGAACAACCAAGGCCGTCTGCTCGTTAAAGACATAGTCTTCGCTGCCACCGTCGTTTGTGATAACGAGAGGAGTGCCGCAGGTCAAAGCTTCTAGGCCAGGGTTATTCCAACCTTCAAACCAGCTGCCGCTAACAAAGATATGCGCCTTGCTATATTCCTCTGCTATTTTATCTTGGGTTGGGTCTATGTCAACCATTTTAACCAGGCTTAATCCAGCTATTTTAGCAGCTTCCTCAATTGTGTCTGTCCCCTTCCATTTTCTTTTCATATCTCCATAGCAAAGGAGCTCGTATTCCTTTTTTACTTTGCAGGGATGAAACATTGCCTGGTTTATACCGCCAAACACAACTTCCGGGGCTTTCCCGCATTCTTTTTTTATGGTCCGGGCAGTCCAATTGGAGTTAGCCAAAAGCATATAAGGCATTTTGTAGCTTGCAAGACATTCTTCTGGGTATTTATAAAGAAACCCAGCGTGAAGAATGTAATAAACAATCCCCTTTTTGACCTTCTTGAAATTCAAAGGTTCCTTGTATTGAGACTCCAGGCTGAACATTAAGAAATCAAGCTCGTCTTCGTAGCCGTCTTCTATTTTCTTTACCTTTGGTTTACAGGAAATCCAATTGCTTTTTTCTCCGGTTGGTGTGTATAAGGTGTATTCGTGTCCCCTCAGGGCCAATCGGTTGCCTATCTCTATGTGCCGCCTTATCCCGCCGAAAATTTTAAGGTGTGGGAGAATTACTCCTATCTTCATTTTATACTCCATTTTATTTCTCCTACAATGAGGTCGTATGCAGGAACAATATAATCAAAGGGGATTCCTCCCTGCTCTACTTGGTGCGAACATTGGTGTTCCCAAAACAGCCTGAAAGAAAGGTCTTCTCGCATTTGGTATCTTACTCCGAACTGGTTTGTGTAATCGCAGAACCACGGATACCATTCTAAAAGCCCCCTTCTTGATTCTATGAAGTAAGTATCATAATCAAATCTTGTAAAAAGGACAAACTTATCTTGGCTCAATATCCCAACATCAATTGCCACCTTACTAAAGAATCTTGTTCCACTTGAACTATAAGATACTTCCTTCATAAACCTCCCCATTTGGGCCGTAACCTCCAATTCCGGGAACATTTCTAGGGCCCAGGACTGCCCAGCAACCAAAAACAGAAAAACCACACACAAAAGCCACTTTTTAACCATCTTTTTTCTCCTTTCTATGGTTTAGTTCCAACCAAATACAAAAGCCCTTCTCAGGGCAACCTGGGCTCGCTAATAGCCTTCTCAATCCTTTCCCACAGCTTTTTAGGGGAATTTCGTATAATTTCCCTAATTTCATCCATTTTTGACAAATCCCAGCCATAACTCATTGCTCCAACCCTATGGTTTGTAATTATCTCGCAGCCGGAAAGGTAGGCTTCCATAACGGTTCGGCCAAAAGGTTCATCCCATAATGGAAAATGAAGGAATTTTTCTGCGGCAGAATAAAACTTAGATAACTTTGCCTGGGAAACCCCAGGGACAAGGTTACAGTTTGGCAATTCTTTTAAGTATTCGCATTCCTTCCGCAATTCTCCTACCATAGTAAAAACTGACTTTGGATTCTTCCTTATGAATGCAGCTATTTTATCCATTCCTTTGTGTTTTGCAATAGAGCCAACATAAAGATAGCTCCCCTTTATCCTTCTTCTCCCAACATCAGGATAAAATCTCTCAACAACAACCGGAGAAGGAAAGCAATAATTGGGCTCAATGATATTTCCAAAAGCTAAGAAGTGTTTATCTCGGTGAAGGGGAGAAAGAAAAATGTTTAGAATTGATTTCTCAAACAGCTCCTTATAGAAATTATACGGGCAGCGCTCACACCTGTGGTTGCTTAACATACATTCCTTGGTCATTCCTTGGTATGCTTTCCCTGCCGAAACACAAACATAATCGTGTTCGTATCTAATGAACGGATATTTTTCGGAGATATACTTTATGAATTTCTTGTCGAAACCCCTTAGGGTGCTGAGGATTACCAGGTCGGAACCTTCCAGGTATCTAAATTTATAGTCCCGCCTGTTGATAACATTGATTTCGTGTCCTCGCCTTTCACCTTCCCTTATGACTTCAATGTTGCTCAATTGAGCCCCACCCATTGATTGGGAAACAGACAGGTCGTGGACAAAAGATATTTTCATACTTTTTCCGGTTCCTCATATTTCCATATACAACCACCAGCAATCTTGCGCTTGCCTTTATTCAAGACATCACTTAAACAGCTCTGGCAAATACCTGTTTTTCGGGAGGCTTCTCTCTGGCTGTAAAAAACATTCAAGACAGCACCACCGAAAATCTGGAGAATCTTGCCTTTCTTCTTCTGTGCTTTCGTCCTTAGTTGTGCCTGGATTGCCTTCTTTGAGTAACCTCTCATTGCTTGGCGATAAATCGCCTCCCCTATCGGCCTAATCCTTTTCCTCCCTCGATTATAAAAACTCCAAAGCAACTTTTCGATTCCTGCTTCATTTGCCTTTTTATTAACAGCAGTCTCTTTGTCGTTTTTTGTTAAATCCCAATCTATTCCCCACTCCTTGCTTTTTCTGAAAGACAACTCTGCTAATTCGTATTGCTTGCCTGGAAGACTTACCACGGAAACCCCAAAATTATTGGGGAACCTGTATATTCTTATCTCGCTTTTCCAGCCTGTGCTTAAAAAGTTACAAGGGTGGTCGCCTGTAAGCCAAGGATAATCAAAGAGTTTTTTTCCAGCCTTCTGAAATCTTGCCACCTGTTTTTTAGTCCGTGGCACTAAGTCTATTGATTTTTTCACTTTTTATCCTTCCGTCCTATCGTATAAAGAAGATACTGCTCCTTATTGTTGTATACTCCTGCATATCCAGATTCTCTTATAAACTTGTCAAACATAGTAGAGCCTACGCTGCCTTCCTCTAAAACTGTCAACCCAAACGCTTCAAATTCTTTCCTCATTGATTGTTTTGAGTCTTCTATTCCATAAGGCCAGGTCCCCTCCTTCCTTTGTTTTTCCTTCCAGTATTCGTAGGGAGCACATTGATTATTTGGAGCAAAAGTTATTACCCATTTCCGGCTAAGTCTTATCATTTCCCTAAGAACCAAAGCTAGGTCAGCTTTATCAAAATGCTCTATTGTCCCGCTACTCCAAGTCAAGTCAAATGTCCCATCTTGAAAATACATTTTCCTTATGTCTTGCTGATAAAGATTCCATTTCATAGGCGGTGGTCCTACGTTTTCGGTAAAAATCTTTTTTGTTTTTGCTAAGACTTTTTGGCTATAATCAACCAGGGCAACGGTTGCTCCTTTCTTTATAAATTCTAAATTCATACTGCCCGGCCCACAACCTGCATCAAGGATTTTCATTTTCTGCATATCAGGCACATACTTAAAAACAACCTCCAGGATTTCTTGATTGAGTCCCATTTCTCTCCTCCTTTTATTTTTTTGTGGCAATAATCCGAAGCAGGGGGCTAGGGTGTATTTGCCCGTGGTGTCGAAGCTCTACCTCGCAATTCATTGCTTCTAATGTCTCCTGATACCAGTCATAGCAGTAGTGGGAGTAATGAGTGTTGTCCGGGTAGTCTTGGCCACCGCCTGTAACATAAGCCACGAAAGCGCTTGTAACCGGACCACCCGCCCATTTTGCTGACTTTGGAAGGACCCTACCAGTAATTAAATTCTTCCAAAGAAAGAAATAATCAGGGAGAATCATTTCTAGTTTTCCACCCTTCTTCAAAATCCGAAGCCATTCTTGCAGAACTGCCTTTGTCGTGCGCCAACCAAAGTGTTCGATAACTCCAGAGGCATAGACTTCATCAAATGTCTCATTTTCAAACTGGGGAAGCTTGCTGGCATTGCAGACAATATCAACCCACGGAAATTTTCTAGCATCAATCAAAAGCCATTCTGGGTCATCTTTGTGCAGCGGCTTTTCTCCAGGGCCAATCTCTAGCTTTGTAAATTTATCCTGATACATTAAACTACCTCCCATTCAAAGATTTTTTTATCGTGCTCATTCAGCCCCCACTTGGTGCCTTTTCCTTCGTTAGCTGCCGTGGGGTCTTTTCGTTTTTTTTGGATCCGCAGCATTTCTTCTGCCCTTTCTTTTGTAGTGTTGTAACAGCCGTGGTAATCAGATTCTCCATATTTACCTCCCTGATAGGCAATATGCCATAAGTGTATCCACTTTAGCCCATCAACAAGAACGACCTTTAGTCCTGACTTCTTCATTCTTTGGAGAATGTCCAAATTCCAATATCCATAGGCATAAAACTGTTCGTCCCAACCTCGGATAGCAACCCAATCTTCTTTTTTTATTGCGACTATTCCCAACTCGCTTATATTCTCTCCCTGGGCCTTTTCCATTGCGCTCATTTCGGAACACCAATCCCCCAACTGCTCGATATGGTCTTTCCAGCCTGTAGTATAAAAGGAGCGAAGGAATTCTTCTTGGGCCACTTCGTTGGTAAATCCTATTTTCTTCTCCGGGTCTTTATAAAGTGGGTATCCGTGGCAGCCAGTTACTAATTTGTCATTTTCTAGGTGGGGGCTGTATAGCCCAGCTATGGTGCCTGGTAACACCAACCTATCGTCAAAGGCCATAATCAAAACCTTGCCCTTAGCTACTTGGAAACCAGTGTTCAAGATATGCACCGGGATTTTCCACTTCTTCGGTCCCTGGTATTGCCAGACCTGCCAATTGATTTGCGGGTTATTTCCGGCGATACCAAGGATTACTTCCAATGTTTTATCTTTACTGCCATCATCAATAACAACAATCTCATATTCGGAAGGGGAAATGTTTGCTTGGTTTATCCAACACCAAAGGCACCTCTCGACGTTTACCTCCTGATTGTAAGTAGACATTATTACCGAAACTTTAATCATTGTTTTTCTCCCTTTTCTATTATTTCGTTTACCCCTTTGACCGCATTTTCCCAGTTGAATTCTCTGAGTATGTCCAACCTGCCTTGCTTCGCTTTGTTGTGAACGTCTGATTGCTTACTCACAACCATTTTCATAGCTTCTACCGCTTCTTCTACCGAGGGAACCTCCATTGTCGTATTCGGGTTGCCTTCATACCTCTTATCCTCTTCCGGCATACCATAAGTCCTTGACCAGCTTTTACCTATAAAATACCGATTTTCCCACACTTCCAGAACCCGAACAGATTTTGTTTTTAGGGGACAAGAATTTTCCGTTGTCAGGTATTCCTTAAAGCCGGTAGAGTCCGGGGCAATGACTGGAAGCTCGCAAAGAAGCGCTTCTACGGTTGGCATAGAAAAGCCCTCCCCACGGCTCATAGATATGAAAGCATCAACCTTATTGTATTCTTCGTTCATTTCCCTCGAAGAAAGAAGGCGTGTGTCAAATTCTATCTTGGGAAATTCGTTTACTGGTATTCCATATTTCTTATGGATTTTGTCTTGGCATAAGTGGAAATTCTGCATATTGATTTTTACCCACTCTGTTCCGTCTGTCTTAAATCTTAACAACACTTTTCTGTTGCCCCGGAAAGCCAAGTAATAAGCTTCAAGCAAAATGTCCCAACCTTTCCTAAAGCCAAAGCTGGAAACTGTATAGAAAGTGAAATATCCATTTTTTACCGAATTGAATGTGGACTGAGGCAAAGGCTTAAAAACTTCTCCGTCAGCAGCTTGGTGAACAATTGACAGGTTAGCAAGGCCAGCTTTCTTGAAGACCTCAAGGTCGTAGACAGAAGGGACCATTATAGAATCCATAACCTTAAGTTTTCTTGTCCAAGCGTCCGGTAGAAAGGACAAGGCGTGTTGGGTATAAACAATGTTTTTCGTTCCAAGAACCGGAGGGGTTAAAAACATAGGCCCCCTAATTTGAAGGATAGCGTCAAATCCGTCCTTGTCACTTTTAGGAACTGGCAGTGTTTTCAGAACCTCGTAATGTTTTTTTTCAATATCTTGAAAAGGGACACTGTTTTTTGGGTTGTCCACAAAAACATCGTGTCCTAGTTTTACTAACCCGACAGCAAGGTTTCTACATAAGGCTCCATAGCCGGAAAGCTTCGTGTGTCTAGCCCCATCTCTGACAAAGATTTTCATAAGTTTTGTATTATCCTTTCTAAATTATCACCAACTTTATCCCAGTTGTAGTTTTCAAGAATGTATTCTCTGCCCCGCCATCCAACTTCTTTAGCAAGAATGTTCCAGCTTCGCTTAACTATTCCCATTATTTTTGAAGCTTGCTCCACGTCTGAAACATACATTCTAGTTTCAATGTCTCCCTCTGAATACCTTTTTGCCCAAGCAAATCCGAAAGGCCGCGAATTGTCGGCTAGGGCTTCTTTCACCGGGACTTCCTCGTTGTCAATAATAAAGCAAAGATCGTCCCTTGCCCACTCCGAAATCGCTGTATGCGCAGGAACAATAACTGGAAGCTGGCAAAGCAAAGCTTCCATTGCAGGGAGTTGCCAGCCTTCTCCCCTTGAAAGCAAAATGAAAGCGTCGGCTTTGTTGTATTCCTTATTCATATCCTTCATTGATAACTCTCTTGTGTCAAATTCTATCCGGGGAAGAGTTTCTCTGTTAAGATGATATTTTTTTATTAACACTTCCTGGAACTCGCGGAGAAATTTTTGGTTTCCCAGCGATTTGAAGTTTCCCTTTGCGACTGATTCATTTACTTTGAAGCGCAAGAGGACATTATCCTCCTTTGTGAAAGCTCTGTAATAAGCCTCCAGCAGAAGGTCCCAGCCTTTTCTAAAATGGAAAGTCCCCACAGCATAGAATGTAAAGTCTTTGTTTTTTTGCTTTGGAAAAAGTGGGCAGAAGGCTTCCCCGTCGCTCGCCAAGGGAACAACTTCAACCCCTTCAAAGCCACCCCTGGCAAAAACTTCTTGGTCGTATCTTGAGCCTACCATAATCTTGTCCTGTCCCTGTAATTTTTCTATCCAGTCGGAGGGAAGGTGGCTCAGGCCGTGGAGAGTAAAGATAATGTTTTTTGACCCCGGAACCAATGGATTTATCGAGTTAGGAGGCTTTATCTGAAAAACAATATCATAGTTATCTCTGTCACTTTTGGCCGGAGTTAAACTTTCCAAAAGCTTCTTGTGCTTTTCTTCAACTTCTTCAAGCTTAAACTTTCCTCCGGGGTTGTCTATGTGGACCTGGTGTCCTTTCTTGACCAGCTGGACAATGAAGTTGCGCGCTACAATGCCATAACCACCGTTCCTTGTGTGCCTAGCCCCGTCTCTAACGAAGATTCTCATTGATAACTTCCTCCATTTCTTTTGCAGATATTTTCACGTCCCATTCTCTTTCTACCTCCTGGCGCCGCTTCCAGCCTTCATACGCACGAAGATTGTGGCTCACGAGGAACACCCTTATGTCCTCATACCAATTATTCGTTGTCCAGTCAACAACCGGCATACCAAGCGCCCAGCCCTTTGTGGTCTTGTTGTTTGACTTTGCCAGCTCCAACTCGCTATCTAGGTGCGGGTTGACTATCAAGTCGCATTTAAGAATTTCCTTATTGATTGTTTCTAGTTTCCACTCGGCCATTTCCACTTTTACGTTCGGACATTCAAATTTCTGCCCAGCCTCCAAAATCACCCGGAATGTCAAATCGAATTCTCTTCCCAGGCGGCTTAAGACTGGCTTAAGTATGTGCAGGGTGGCCAATGTCCTTCTATTTCCATACCAGCATATCGCAGGGCTCTTTGTTTCCTTGTGAATTTTAATGTTGCTATGAAATTCCAAGTCTTGCCTGTCGGGGATATGATAGCAATTATGATTATAGCGTTGCTCAATTTGGGTTTTAATGTATTCCGTGCTTGTCGTGCAGAAGTCTACAACCTTCATCATTTCTTTTAATGGCCTTTCCCTCCCAGGGTGAGTCCATTCTGCATCGCAATTATGCACGACAATTCCATCGGCAATATAGCTATTATCTTCTTCTACTTCAAAATTATAAGTGGGAACCTTCTTGCTTTCAGTTATCTTTCTTATTGGATGAGCATAATAGAAATCTCGTAATTTAACTTGAATATTTTTGGAAGATAATTTTTTCCAATATTCTCTTTTGTCTTTTTTGTAAACATTCGCTATTTGGAGAAACCTTAAAGATTCTTGTGGGTTAAGAGTAACTTGCCACTGAGGTTTTCCTTCATATCGTCTACCATCTTTATGGGTAAATGCACACGATTTCCCCTCTCGCTTAAGATAGCAAATGTGTGCCTTAATTCCACAGTCCCTAAAAAGTTGCCAAATACCAAATGATATTTTTTTAGAAATACTATTACTTTTTATTCCATCTTTGCCATTACAGTAACCATCGCCTGATATGTAACCTTCCAAAAAAGAGAGTTTTCTTTTTGGAGAAAAAGCAAAAACGGTTGTTGGTATTTTTTTCCTTTCTTTCGTTCCGGATTCCTTTGCGAAAAATGCTCTCCATTTTTTAGAAGTAAAACAAACACTCCCAACGTTATCGCTTTTGTGTGGATGATACCTTGGTTTATGTCCTCCAAGTCTTTTAATTATCCCCATAATTCGTTGCTGCTGTTTGGTTTCTGTTCCTTTCATTGAAAATGAAACTTGGTGGTCACTAAATGTTCCCTCTGCTGTGTAATAACCTAACATCCACGCTAAATCCCTTGAAGTTTCTTTTTGTGGATATTCACGTTCTGCAAGTGAGATAACCATATCCCCTTTACGCTTTTTAGCAACCAATAAAGAATCTACCTTGACCCACTCATTATCAGGGAGGCAAGATTTTTGTCTTACAGAAATTTTTGTTGAAAGAACAGTGTGGTTTCCTGTAATAGCTATTTCACATAATCCCGCCGGTTTAAGTTTTTTAACCTTGGCGTTTCTGTAATAAATTTTCTTAACTTTTTTAAATCTTCCTTTATGGGTTACTACTTTGTTCCCCACTTCAATTTCATAGGCAAATTTCCAACCCTCGCTAGTTAAGATTAGAGTTTTCTCTCCTATGCACAGATCAAAAATCACAAGTTTTTTTATTCCCGAAAGATAGCTGGCTAACTTTAGCTGCTTCGGAAACATATAGTATTTTTGGAAAACAATGACATCAAAGGTTTTTGGGTCTTGGCTTCCGTCCCAAACCTCGGAACCTTTTAGGTGCTTGGAAACCCAATAACACCTTAACCGGCTAGAGGCGGCATCCTTATCAATGCCGTGTTGCATACAAAAAGGTATGAATAATGTTTTAGGGTTTAAGACTTTTATATTTGTCATATTGGTTAAGCACCTGAGCAATGAAATGCCTTGTTTCTGGATATGATTTCCATTTTCTAGCAACTGATGGCCCGGCATTATACCCAGCCAGGGCAAGGGTTAAATCCTCGTTAAACTTTTTTAGGAGCCAATTCAAATACCAAACTCCACACTCAATGTTTACTTCGGCACCATAAAGGGTTGTCCTGTCCCCCATAACTCCCAGCTTTTCTCGCATAATCCAAATTCCCGTCTTTGGCATAAGCTGCATCAGCCCAATTGCGCCCACCTTACTTTTTGCTCTTGTGTCAAATTTGCTCTCTTGCCACATAACAGCAGAAACAAAATATGGGTCAATATCATATTTTTCGCTAACTGCTTTTATTATTGGCCAATGTGGAACCTTTAAGCCAGGAACTGCTTCTTTATCAATCTCGACATATCTTTCAACTTTTTCAGACATAATCCACGCACCCCCTATTCCTAGAATTACTCCTATTATAACAAAAATAGTAACTATTTTGAAGACTTTTTTTTGGGACATTCTTTATTCCTCTTCCTAGCTTTTAGAATTTTTTGGCGCAGCTTCTTTATTTTTTCTTTGGGGAACAGAATCTTTAAATGTTTAGCAACCTCTTTTGGCATTTCATCTATAAATCCGTCAATGAAAAAATAAATTATTCTTTTGAAATTGTCGGATATGGGATATTTGTCAAGGAGCCTTCTTTTTTTTCTTTTAGGTTCGTGTTCTTTAGTCTGCATTGCTTATAATTACCTCCACCCTTGGCGGGTCCCCATACCACTTGCTAGAAACCAGGTCTACAATTATGCTGTCGTTGCCAAAGATTATGCCAGTGATGGCGTCTTGTAACGCCCTTACGCACTTGTCGAGGTCTGGGCTGGTGGCTGGCCTGATAATACCAGTTAAAGCCAATTCTCTTTTTTTGTTAGAAAAGCTTTTCAGCGGGGCCCGGTAAAAATGAGCCTCTAGCTTCAAGGCTTCTTTTAAAAGCTCTGGCGGGCGGTAATTGTGAACTTGCGCCCGTATCGTATCTTCCCAGTCTCTTACGCTGGTAGGAACATATCCCCAAGTTCTTCCGCCCTTGGTTACTGTATGGGCGCCACCTTTCGGTCTTGCTATTCCATAAATGGTGAATTTGATTTCCACCTGATTCACGTTTCCCCCACTTCGTCAGCAACAGCATCTCTTGCTTTTTTTATTTCCTCGGAAGTTAATTCCCATTCTTCTACATCAAGAGCCCTTCCAATACCAAGACAAGCAATCACTACTTCAACAAGAAAACTACCGAAAGTAGAATAAACCCCATTATTGAGAATTCTAGGTGTTACAGAAAATCTTGCGCGAATGTCACAATCTGAGCAATTATTCAATCCGAGATATTCAATCCTGCATTTCATTTTCTACCTCCCTTTCTTTATGCCTTCCCTTTCTTGAAGTTTTCCCAACGGACAACCAAATCTTTGACTGATTCTTCCTTTAGCCTACCACCACTTTTTTCGTAATAGGCAAAGAACCTGATTAGTTTTTCTTGCATCCCCTCTGTCTTATTTCCCCCCTTCTCTCTTATTTCGCGAGCCAGTTGCTCAGGTGTCCAATTGTTTTCTGCCGAACGCTTAATCCAAATATCGGGATTTTTTTGCCTTCCTGCAATCCGGTATGTGGTCCAAGCAAGATACGGCTCTCTTTTTTCAAAAGGAAATATTTTTGCTATGTCCCGATAGCCACGGAGGGTCCCCTGCCTAATTCCTATTGCCTTTGCTAATTCCCGGACGGAATGAGCCCCATACCATACCATAGATTTTATTGCTAAATCCCCTAGCTTCCACCTGTTAGTATCGTCCTTCTCCCTTAACGCCAACCCCTCACCAATAAGGCTTTCCCAATCCATTTTCTCTTGAATGATCCCCGGCGGTGATTTTGTTTCTTCAAACAAGTTAGGCATTTAATCTGTAGTCCTTTCCCTTAATTTCGATAACTTTGCAGGAGCCTTTAATTCTTGAAATTACTCCCCCTCCCATATCGGAAAACAAATCTGGCAAAGGTAGGTTGCTGGTGTAGATAGTTGGTTTAAGCCAATTATACCTGAAATTTATGATTTCAAAAAGGGTTTCCCCTGCCCACTCTGTCATTTTCTGTTTACCCAAATCATCAAGAACCAGCAAAAATGGATTTTTTAAGGCGTCAACAGCGTCGGAATAGGTGTCCTGCCTTATGCTTTCTTTGATAGAATTCATAGCTGAAACAATTGAGTAGAATTTAACACGAGGAATTCTAGTCTCCGGCGAAGCGCTGACAAGAATTTGCTTGGCTAGGGCTATTGCCAGGTGAGTTTTTCCTACTCCAAATTTACCCCAAAGAAAAAGTCCGTTTCTTTCTTTCCAGAACCCATCAACATACTTTTCAACCTTCTCCGTAAGAGCGCTATCCCTTGAAAAATCAAAACTATTTAAGGTGGCCCCATTAAACCGGCTTCCGGCTTCCTGGTTTAAAGCTATTACTGCTTCGCTAATCTTCTCTTTGAAGCGATTCTGCAAGTTGCTTTTCCCATTCTTTATCAGCACCGGCTTTTTGAGTTTCTGTAAGTCCACTTCTATTTTTTCCACGGCTCACCCCCTTAAAATCTATCCAATCCCGCCAGTTATTGAACCAAGTCGAGCCCATTTTGATAAACCCTTCCTTCACTTTTTCGCAACGCAGGTAGTTTCCAAGCGCAAGGTTTATATCCACCCAATCATTTCCACACTTAACAGAAGACTCAAAATGTTTTCTTGCTGCCTTCTTCCCCTCTCGGACCGGATACTTACCCCAAATCTCTTCAAAGAGTGCCTTTAGAGATACATTGTCTGGTTGCGGTTCCGCCGCGACCGACTCCTTACCTTCCCTTAACTTAACTTCACTTAACTTATCTTTACTTATGCGGTCATTCTGCCGCACTTGGTTGTCAATTGGTTGCGGATTGGTTGCAAACTGGTTGTAGTCTTGCGGACAAGGGGGGAATTTAGATGATTTTTTCCTATCATCTCTTATGATTTGGTGTTCACCCCATTTTGAAAACTGAATGTATTTACAGCCGTTGACAGCGTAGACCTGGAAGTTTTTCATATTCCGAGCTATCTCTTCTAGCAGGGTTTCGATCTGGGCCAGCTTTATTTCTTCAAACCGAAAAGCCGAGGCCCTTAAATTGGCCGCATTGCTACTCAACCTCCCCTCATCATCAGAGTTGGAAATACAGGCTATAAACAGAACCTTGGCTTTATCGCTTAATTTGCCGAAATGTTCGTCTTCCCATATTTCAGGACTTATCATTCTCTTTCTTAACATTACTCTCTCCTTCCACTAAGAATCTTCACTTCGGGGTATTTCTGTTACTTAGGTGCAGGTTCGGTTTCGCCAAACAAGGGGAAGCTGGGCTCCCCACCAGGTGCATTTTCCTCACCACCATAGGTTTCTATCTCCGGGGTGTATCCTTCTTCGGAAGGTTCAGTTGAAGGTAGGGGGACATCTGGAAGTTTGTAACCGGGTGGTTCAGGCGGGGCTTTCTCCAGGGCCGGAGGAGCAGAAGCCGGTTGTGCAGCCCCCTGGGGGGCGAGCTTGCTCCTTAAAAATTCTATATTCTGGACCATAATGCGAGTGGTCGTTCGATTGGCACCTTCTTTCGTTTGGTATTTCTCGTGGTAGATATAGCCCTCAACCATAATCTCGTCGCCCTTCTTCTTCCATTGGCACAAGATTTCAGCCAGCTTTCTCCACGCTTTACAAACGAGAAAGTCTGTTTCTTCTTTCTTGAACGGCCTGGTTACAGCCACAGTAAAATCGCATACCCCTAACCCGGTGGGGGTATATTTCAGTTCTGGGTCTTTCGTGAGCCTTCCAATCAAAAATGCTTTATTCATTTTATTTATTTCCCCTTTTTTCTTTATTTTTTCTTTCTGTCTCTGCAATCTTTTGAATTTTGCGGGCTTGTGTTACAAGAAGTCTTACCCTTCTCCTGACATTTTTTAGTTTTATTTCGGTTCCAAGGGCATTTAGCATAAAGGCATCTAACAACATTTGAATTTTTATTCCAGATATTCCTTTTTTACCCATTTTCTTCAACCTCCTTTCTTCCATTTTAGGATGAGGCTCCAACCACAATCTTCTCGCACCTAAACTCTACCCCAGCAAGAGGACTATTGTCTTTCGTGTCTTGCGCGAGCTTATGGAGTTTGGTCATATTGGGTTCAAGATATTCAAGCGGCAACTTAGCTTTATCCGTAACGGCGGCATACCACCTTTCTCTGTAAGACACGCCTTCGGGGGTTTTTACGGAAGGAGCCAGCACGGGAACCTTAACGCTTACTTCTTCCTTTTCCTCCCGCTTTTCCTCGGCCTTTTCCTCGGCCTTTCTCGCTAAATCTTCCAGCCGCTGTTTCTCTTTAGCGTCTGCCGCTTCCGCTTGCCTTCTTAATTCTGCCGCCTTTTCTTCTTGCTTTCTGGCCTGTTCCTCTAGGGCTTTTCGTTTCCGAGCTTCTTCTGCTTCCGCTTGTTTGCGTAGCTTTTCTTCTTGTTTCCAGCGGATTCGTTCCTGCTCCTCCGTGTAATCAACCATACTCTTCTTGAGCTTTGTTTCGGCTGCGCTTAAGAAGGCTAAAGGTTTGCGGAATATATCCATTACCGCCTGTTTTGCCTGGTTGAGAGGCGAGGTAATAGACTTGCGTGTAGCCTCAAGTGTCTTATATTTGCCCTTGACAATCTTTAATACATTGGCCGCACCCTCATAATCATCTTGAGTTTTGATAACCAGGTCTTCCGCAGTGGTAAGCATTAAGGCTGTTTCTTCTGTGGCCGCCCTCACTTCTTTAATGTCAATGGGCGCAACTGTTATTACATTCTCGGTTTCCTTTACTTCAAAGAGACTTTTTTCAGCTATCATTTCTTTCTTCCTCCTTTTTCCTATCTAGGGTATTAAAAAAGGTGAGCAAATGCTGTTTCATTTCTCTTCTTAATAGCGATATTTCCCCTGATAGAAATTTTATTTCCTTTATCAAAGTCGGCAAACCTTCTGCTATTTCAGGCGAGGTTACTTTTTCCTTTATCTTTTCAAGGACAAAGAATGGATATTTCCAAGAAGCCCCATTCCCTATAACCACAATTCCATCAGGCGTTATTCTGCGCATTGGTAAAGTTTCCCCTACACGATCATTCATATCAGGATGCCAACCAGCTTGCCAACCTAATTCCCCCTGGGTTGAGGTTCGCAAGATTTTTACCTTATCGCCTACTTTTAAATCGTGAAACCTTACAAACTCTCTCTGGGCCGCCGCATAATCATACTCACAAACTATCTCTGCCATTTTACCAATCTCCTTTCTTCCTAAATTTATACCTACCAA